>FSWM01000338.1_pt1 | contig 50240 bp, 41 predicted proteins | sample 1637841 | NCBI WGS metagenome assembly FSWM01 (sample SAMEA3914789, study PRJEB12502) | metagenome | biome: forest; material: soil | place: Canada | collected 2011-07-03 | depth 0.3 m | reverse complement strand
GCCCTGCTTCACTCGATCCGCAAGCACGATATGGTGACGATTGCAGGGCGCCAGGTCGCTGCCGGTCTGTGCGATGCCAATAATCGGACGGTCCGACTGCAGCTCCTCGAGGCTCAGGCCGTAGTTGAGATAGCGCTCAATGTAGAGGGCGGTCATGTCCGGATTGCTCGGATCGTCGAACCACGCGCGCGATCGCAGCCGCGTCGCATGGCGCGGGCCTGCTGCGGTTCCTCGCATCCCGTCCGTCATGCTCTCCGCTCCGGCTTCGCTCGACACGCCCTGGCGAGCGTCATCGGGTTGATAGCGCACCCGAAGGTGAGTAGGGAAGTATTTATACGATAAAATACAGGAAGTCGGACGATGACGCGGCAACCCTATCGGATCGCGCTGGCCGGCGTTGGCAAGATCGCGCGGGACCAACACTTGCCCGCTATCGCCCGCGACCCGCGATTTCACCTGGTTGCCGTGGCCGATCCGGCCGGCGGGATAACCGAGACGCCGAGCTACCCCAGTCTTGATGCTCTGCTCGCCGAAGGGCCGGCGCTCGACGCGGTGTCGATCTGCACGCCGCCATCCGGGCGTGCTGGGCTGGCTGCGGCCGCGATTGACGCCGGGCTGCACGTCATGCTCGAAAAGCCGCCGGCGGCAACGCTGTCGGAGATCGAGGCGCTGCGCGCCCGCGCGGCCGCGCGCGGCGTTACGCTCTTCGCCAGCTGGCATTCGCGGGAGGCGGGGGCGGTCACGCCAGCGCGGGCGTGGCTCAAGGACAAGCGGGTCGAGCGCGTCTCGATCGACTGGAAAGAGGATATCCGCCATTGGCATCCGGGACAGGACTGGATTCTCGGGCTCGGCGGCTATGGGGTGTTTGATCCTGGCATCAACGCGCTGTCGATCGCGACCGCGATCCTGCCCGAGCCGCTGACCATCACCGGCGCCACGATGGTGGTTCCAGCCGGCCGCCAGGCGCCGATCGCGGCGACGTTGGAACTGTCGTGCGGGGCGGGCAGCGGAGTGGCGACCTTCGACTTCCTTGAGGAGGGGCCGCAGCAGTGGGATATTGAGGTCGTCACTGAGGTCGGGCAGCTGACCCTATTGCAAGGTGGACGGATGCTCGTTCGAGACGGCGCGACTGAGGCGTTCAACGACGAGGAATATCCCCGGCTCTATTGCCGGTTCGCGGAACTCATCGCGGCCGGGGCAAGCGATGTCGACGCCGCTCCCTGCAATCTCGTCGCAGACGCCTTCCTTCTCGCCGACCGATGCGAAGGGCCGCCGTTCCATTGGTGAGCGGGGCCGATTTCGATTGGTTTCCTGGCGTCGATTCCAATGATCCATTGGAGCTTCTTTGATCCAGACGTGTTGTCTCGGAAGCTGCCGCTCGGTTATGACGCGGCGTTTCGCGACGATCTGGCGGAGATCAGGCGAGCCGTGGAACGGCGCGCCGCCTTGGCCGCTAAGCGGCGCTGGTCGCGTCGTTCACCCTCAGTTCCGCGAGCGACGAGCAGGACGTGCTCAAGGAGAATCTCGATCGACCCGAGGCGATCGTTGACGCGAGCGAATCCGCGAAGGGATCCGGGAGGCGGGGGCGACACGTAGGACTTGCTGATCCGGTGGAACAGGGGCTGGCCGCCCGACTGGGCGAACGGCAGACCAGCTCGTCGAGCACTACGAGTTCGAGCCGCGAGTGTGACCTATGGGTAATTGAGAGCTGCGCTGGATGGCTACCTTCTTCCAGGCTCGTGTCGATCATCTCTTAAGCAGATCGGGTTAGGGCTCCTTGATGGCGGCGACGAAGCGCGCCGCGCGTTCCCCGACTTCGGCGGCGCCCATGCCGGCCGCATAGAGGGCGGAGCCCAGGCCAAACCCCGCCGCGCCCACCGCGCGCCATTTCTCCAGCGACTCTGGCGTGACGCCGCCGACGGGCAGCACGCGGACGTCCTTCGGCAGGACCGCGCGCATCGCCTTCAACACCACCGGACTGGACGCTTCGGCCGGAAACAGCTTGAGCGCGGCGGCGCCCGCGTCCAGGGCCGTGAAGGCCTCGGTCGGCGTGGCGATTCCAGGCAGGGCGACGAGGCCGCGGGCCCCCGCCGCGCGGATCACGCGGGGGTCGCAGTTGGGCGCGATGATCAGCCTCCCGCCGACCGCCTCGACCGCCGCCACATCCTCGACACGCAACACCGTGCCGGCGCCCACAACCGCGCGGTTCGCGACTCGCTTCGCCAGACGGGCGATGCTGTTGAACGGATCGGGTGAGTTCAGCGGGACTTCGATGATGGTGAAGCCCGCGACGACCAGCGCCTCGCCGATCGCCTCCACTTCGTCGGGACGCACGCCCCGCAGGATGGCAATGAGCGGACAGCTGGAAAACGCGGCGTCGAAGGCCTCAAGGTGGGTCATGGAGCCATCTCCCAAATACGCGTAATGCCGGCCACGAACGCCGCCTGACTATCGACAAGGCGGCTGGCGCCGCCGAGCGTCTCGATCGCCGCCGCATAGAGCCCGCCCAACCGCGCATCCGCAAGGATGTGGACCACTTCACCCTCCGCCTCCGCCAGCCGCGCCGCGACATCCGCGCCGATCAGGAGGCCGCTGGCGAACGCGGCCGCATCGGCGTCGTCGCGCACACCCAACAAACCGCTGGCCCGGATGCCGAACAGGCTCGCGGCGAGATCGCGCCGAGCCCCCTCGCTGACGCCGTCGCGGAACGGGGCGCCGTCCGCCACCTTACCGCCCAGCTGGCGGGAGAGCAGGCTGTGCGCGCGCAGCATCGCGAAAAGCTCGCCCGTCATCGCCGTGGTGAAGCGGGCGATCCGACCGGCTTCAATCGTGACCCATTTGCAGTGCGTACCGGGTTGGCAGAGCAGGGCGTCCGCGGGCGTCATTCCAGCCGCGGCGGCGCCCAGCAGTTGCACCTCCTCGCCGCGCATGACGTCGGCCCGCGCGCCGTCGCGAAACGAGACGCCGGGCACGATCGCGGTGGCCGGGGCGATAGGCTCGAGCGCGGCGGCCAGTTCCGCGAAACCTGCCGGCGCGGGCGCATAAGCCACCGCGCGCCAACCGATGTTCGAGCCGACCATTCCGGCCAGCAGCATCGGCAGGTCTCCCAGGCGGGCGCGGACGTCCGCGACCTCGGCCGGGAAATCAGTCGTCGCGGCGGCGCCGCGCGCGTCCTGTTCGGCGTGGACAACCGCGCCGTCCTCGATGAGGAACACACGGCGGTTGGTCGTGCCCCAATCGACCGCCAGGAAGCGCCCGCTCACCACCACACCGCGTAAAGCGCCACCAGGATCGCGACGACGCCGATGGCGGCGAAGTTGAAGCTCATCGAGGTGGCGTAGCTGACGTCGCTGGTGACGACACGGTTCGCCGCCCGGGGCTGCGGGCGCCCCAACGAGACGGCCGCGGCGAGCAGGCCGGCCGCGATGAAAACAATCCCCATGCGGTTCATGAACGGCACGTTCGGGGCGCCGAATTTGAGCGCAAGCGACAACACGAACGAGCCGATCGCCGCCGTGAGCGCCCCCGCCTCGGTCGCGCGTTTCCAAAACAGGCCCATCAGGAAGATGACCGTGATCCCGGGGGTGAAGAAGCCGGTATATTCCTGGATGTACTGGAACGCCTGGTCCGAATGACCGAGCAGGGGACGCGCCGCGAGCATGGCCAGCAGAATGGCGACGGCGGCGGTGATGCGTCCGACCAACACCAGCTTGCGTTCATCCTTCCCGTCGGTGGCGGTCCCGTCCTCCGCCAGGGTCGGCGCGCCTTTGCGCTTGGCGTAGATGTCGAGGGTGAAGATGGTGGCGATCGAATTGATCTTGGAGGCGGTCGAGGCGATGATCGCCGCGACCAGGGCGGCGAAAACCAGGCCGAGCAGCCCCGGCGGCAAAAGCCGCATCATGGTGGGGTAGGCCTGGTCGGGCTTGGCGAGGTGGGGCGCCAGCACCACCGCAGCGACCCCCGGCAGCACGATCACGAACGGCATGAGCAGCTTCAGGAAGGCGGCGAGTATGATGCCCTTTTGCGCCTCGCCGATGTTCTTCGCGGCCAGCGCGCGCTGGATGATGTACTGGTTGAAGCCCCAGTAGCTGAGGTTGGCGATCCACATGCCGCCGACCAGCACCGAAAGGCCCGGCAGGTCTTTGTAGAACGGGCTGTCCGGCGACAGGATCATCTTGAAATGCTCGGGCGCCGCGTGCCGCAGCCGCGCGAAGCCGCCCAGAATTCCGGCCGCCCCGCCGATGTGCGACAGGGTGATGGCCGAAACGCACAATCCGCCGAAGACCAGCAGCGTGACCTGGACGATGTCGGTCAGCGCCACCGCCTTCAGGCCGCCCTTGAGCTGATAGAGCAGGGCGAACAGGCCCAGCCCGACCAGGGCGGCGTCCTGGTTCACGCCCGCCACCTGATTGACGGCGATCGAACCCAGCCAGATGATCGAGGTGAGGTTCACGAAGATGTAGAGCCCCAGCCAGAACACCGCCATCAGGGTGCGTAAGGAGGGGCCGTAACGCTGCTCCAGGAACTGCGGCATCGTGTAGATGCCGTTTCGCAGGAAGATCGGCAGGAACCACTTGCCGACGATCAGCAAGGTCAGTGCGGCCATCCACTCGTAGGAGGCGATGGCCAGGCCGATGGCGTAGCCCGATCCGGCCATGCCGACGATCTGTTCGGCGGAGATGTTGGCGGCGATCAGCGACGCCCCGATCGCCCACCACGGCAGGGCCTTGGAAGCGAGGAAATAGTCGGAGGTGTTCTTCTGGCGCCCCGCCTTCTCGCGGCTCACCCATTGGGCGAGCATGAAAATGCCGACCGCATAGGCGATCACCACCAGCAGATCGACGGTCGTCAGGGTCATCGGTGGTCTCCCCGCCACGCCGATCTTGGCCAAGCAGTCACCGCCCTCATTTATAGGACAAAACAGCAGTGTCCAGGCGCGAGGCGCGACGGCGTTCTGTTATTTGTCCACCCAGGTTGAGTCTCGCAAGATTGGCGTCGAGCGCGCTTCCTCAGGGCCACCTAGTCTAGGTGGTTTTTCGGGCTGGCCTGAATCCCGCGACGATGGGAGTCCCCGGCGAGGTCGGCGATTATGCGCTCGCCGACCGGACGCGGAGCGAGACCGGCTTCAATTCCGCCGAGCTGTTCCCGGCCTGGATGATGAAGACGCCGGGTTCGACCGTCCAGTTCATGTCCGCGTCCCAAGAGGCGAGCGTCTCCGGGCCGAGATTAAAACGCACGGTTTGTCGCTCCCCCTTCTCAAGGGTAACGCGGCGGAACGCCTTCAATTCGATCATCGGCCTTGGCGCCGAGCTAACGACCGGGTGGACATAGATTTGCACGACTTCGTCGCCCGCGTAATCGGCCGTATTGGTGACATCCACCTCGACCCAAAAGCGTTCGTTCGGGCCGATCTCCGGCTTTGGCAACCGGGGCGCCGACAGCTCGAATGTCGTGTAGCTTAGGCCATGGCCGAAGGGGTAGAGCGGCCGACGCTTGCCTTCGATATAGGGCACGCTGTCCGCCGAAGGATGGCGATTGTACCAAGCCGGCAATTCGCCAACGGAGCGCGGAATCGAGACGGTGAGTTTGCCGCCCGGATTAATCCGTCCGAACAGCATATCGGCGATGGCGTGCCCGCCCTGCTCGCCAAGATACCACCCCTCGACCAATGCATTCGCGTGCTCCGCGAGGTTGACCACCGCCAGTGGACGGCCGTTGAGCAGCAGGGCGATCACTGGCTTTCCGGTCGCCAGCATGGCCTCCACCAGCGCGTCCTGATCGCCGTAGAGGCCGAGGGAGTTGCGATCACCAGGGGCCGCAGCGGTAACGGCCTCGCGCGTGACCTGCTCATTGTCACCGACAGCGAGAATGATGACGTCGGACCGGTTGGCCACCGCAAGCGCCTGGGCGATACGCGTCGCATTGTCGGCTGGCGGCGCCGGGCGGATTGAAACGGTCTCCGGGCGCGCGCCGGCTCTGCCCGGCTGGTCGATCCAAACACCGTCAGCCTGCTCGATCGTAAAGCCCGGGCCCGCGCCGGCGCGCAATCCTTCCAGGACGCCGACAGCCGCGGACGGCTCCCCAGAATATCCGCCGAGTAACGGCTTGACGGAATTGGGGCCGATGAGCGCGAGCCTCAGGGGCTTGCCCGGGTTCAACGGAAGGATCCCGTCATTCTTGAGCAGCACGAGCGCCTTCTGCGCCGCCTTGCGCGCCAGCGTCGGACCTTTCGGATCACGCAACGCCTGTGCCGCGCGGGATGGATCGATATAGGGGTTCTCGAACAGGCCGGCCTCGAACTTGAGCGCGAGGACGCGGGCGACAGCCAAATCGACGCTTTCCAGCGGTACCCTACCGGTCGTGACGAGCTCGGGAAGGCTCGAGTAGCACTCGCCTTCGGGAAGATCGACATCGATCCCCGCCCGCATCGCGAGCACCGCAGCCCCTTTCTTGTCAGCGGCCATGCCATGAACGCTGGCGAGCATGTCGACGCCGCCGTAGTCGCTGAAATAGGCGCCCTGGAAGCCTAACAGGCCGCGGCCAGTTTGCTGAAGCAACGCCTTGTTGGCGTGGGACGGCATGCCGCCCACCTCGTTGTAGGAGGGCATTACGATCGCCGCGTCGCCCTCTCGAATGGCTTTTGCGAACGGTGGCAGAAACACCTCCCGCAGCGTCCGTTCCGACATGTCCGCGGGCGCTGTATTGAGACCGCCCTGGGGCGTTCCGTGAACAAAATGTTTGAGCGTTGCGAAGATGCGGTCGGGGCCAATTGGCCGCGTACGCCCCTGCAAGCCCTTCACGGCCGCGGTTCCCATTTCGGCGACAAGGTGCGGATCCTCGCCGAAGAATTCCTCGCTTCGGCCCCAACGAGGATCACGAACCAGGTCGAGCACGGGGCTGAGGCCAACCGTGACGCCCCGTGTTCGCGCCTGACGGGCGACCAGCGTGAACACCTGCTCGACCAGTTCAGGATCCCAGGTGCTGCCAAGGGCCGTCGGGTTGGGAAAGCTGGTTGCGCCCTTGGCCACAAGACCGTGCGCGGTCTCCTCATGAAACAGCACGGGGATGCCCAATTGGGTCCCCTCGACCGCATAGCGTTGCACCGCGTTCATGAACGTGACGGTGTCTTCGGGCTCGCGGAAGGACTCTTTATAATAGAAATGGGTTCCGGCGGTATCCGACGGCCGGCCGATCTGGCCGATGCCGTGCGGAATGGCCGCCGCTGCTTTTTCGGGCGAAAAGACGCCCGTGGCCAAATCGATGATATTGCTCTTTGTGTACCATAGCGCGCAGAGCTGCGCCGCCTTCTCCTCCAGGGTCATCCGTCCGAGCAGGTCGCGGACCCTAAGGGCGATCGGTGCGTTGCTGTCGCGATAGGCCGCCGAGGCGGCGGTGGCGGGCGCCACCAGGAGCAGGCTTGTCGATGCCAGGAGCGCGCGTCTGGATATCTTCATGAACTTCACTCTGTCACGACCGTGGATGGCGACAACACCTGGCGGCATTGCGCCCACAATAACCTGCGGCGACCGTCTCGAAACGCAATCGCGGGCGTTCAGGGCTGAATGCTGCGCTCGACGAGATGGGTCGTCGCCGTCAGCATCGGCTGGTCCGCCGCGGCGCCGACCTCGATGGCATAATCGCCGGCAACGATATGCCAGTTTCGACTAGCCTCGTGGAAAGACGCCAGGATCCGCGGCTCCGCGGTCACCGTCACTCGCCGCGTTTCGCCCTGTTCCAGGCTGACCCTGCTCCAGCCAATCAAGCGCTTGACCGCGCCCACGCGGGCGTAAACCTGCGCGACCTCGACGCCGGCGCGCGGTCCCACGTTGGAAAGCGCGAACGATACACGAAGGGCCGAGCCGCCCGTAAGCCGCAGGTCCTTGTAAGTGAAACGCGTGTAGCTGAGCCCGTGGCCGAAGGCGAACAGCGGCTTGGCATGGGTGCGAACATACCAGCGATAGCCCGCGTCTGCACTCTCCGGATAGCTCACGACGAAAGGTGGCGGGTCCTGCGGCGAGCGATAGAGGTCGTGCTGGACCGCCTTTCCGAGCAAGTCGAACCCGGTCAGTTTCGGGTTGGGGGTCTGGTCGATCGTCGCGGGGAATGTAACGGGGAGGCGTCCGGAAGGATTGACGTCCCCGTCCAACACGCGGGCGATAGCCTGTCCGCCGCGCTGGCCCGGGTACCACGCTTCAAGCACCGCGCCGACCTTGTCAAGCCAGGGCATCAGCACGGGCCCGCCTGTCTCCAGAATCACGGCGGTTTTTGGATTGGCCTCCGCCACGGCCGCGATCAAGCGATCCTGGTTGTCCGGCAGGTTGAGGTCCGGGACGTCCAGGCTCTCGGTGGTGAACTGCTCGGCGAAAACGAGTACGAGATCGCTCCCGCGCGCCGCCGCCGCCGCACGCTGGACGTCGGTCCCGTCGTCGAAGGTGATGGTGGCGTCCGGCAGGCGCTCTCGTAGGGCCTGCAGCGGCGAAGACCGAGCATATAGGCGCTTGCCAAAGGCCGCGGGCGCGACGAGCGCCGCGCCGCCCACGGGATTGACCTGTGACGATCCGCCCCCGCCGCTCAGCACGCCCACGTCCGCATGGTCGCCGACAACCAATATCCGCCGGGCCGAGGCCGCGATCGGAAGCAGGTCGCCATCATTCTTCAGCAGGACCATGCCCGCTTCGGCGACCGCCTGGGCGACCCGTCCGTGCGCTTCAAAGTCGATGGGCGCGGGGGCGGGGGGGTGATCGACGAGCCCCAAGGAATACATGGTCCGCAAAATGCGGAACGCGGATCGATCCACGTCCGTTTCCGTGGCGGCGCCTCCGGCCAGAGCGTCGCGCAGCCGCGAGCCGAAAAATCCCTGGTTCGGCATCGTGCCCGATTCCTGGTCCAGGCCCTGGCGGATCGACACGCTGTGGACCGCGCCCCAATCGGACATGACGAAGCCTTTGTAGCCCCAGTCGCGCCGCAATACGTCATTCAGCAGGAAACTGTTTTCGCAGCTGTAAACGCCGTTGACCTGATTGTAAGCGCACATGACCGAGCCGGGCTGGCCGATTTCGATCGCGATTTCGAAGGCGAGCAGGTCACTCTCCCGCAGTGCTCCTTCACCCATGTTGGACGAAAGCGCGGTGCGACCGGTTTCCTGCGCGTTCAGGGCGAAGTGCTTGACGGTCGAAATGATGTGATTGGACTGGATTCCACGGATCGAGCGGCCGGCCAACACCCCCGCAAGCAGAGGGTCTTCACCGAGATACTCGAAATTGCGGCCGCCGCGCGGCTCGCGCACAAGATTCACGCCGCCGGCGAGCAGAACGTTGAAGCCCTTTTCCCGTGCCTCGTCGCCGATCATCGCGCCCGCCCGTTCGGCTAGATCAGGATCCCAGCTCGCGGCCATCGCGGCGCCGGAAGGCAGCGCGGTGGCGACGTCGCCGGGCCGCAGGAGGCCCATCATATTGGCGACCCCCAGACTTGCGTCGCTTTCAACGAGAGCGGGGACGCCAAGCCGGGGCACGCCCCTTACGTAGCCGGCCCCCATCGGAACATCCTTGGAAAGCTGGGATCGTAGAATGAACGGATTGCTTCCCCGCAGAAGATTGAGGCGCTCCTCGAACGTCATACGCTTCAGCACCGCCTCCGCGCTTCTGTCGGCGGTCGATTGAACGGGCTCTTGCGCCGAGGCGATCGGGGGTGTCAGCGCCAGGGCCGGTACGGCGCCCATCCCGATGAGGCCGAACGCGGTCGCCACCGGTGAGAAAAGCTGTGTCAAAGCGGCGAACGCCGAGACGGCGAGGCGTCCAGCGAATGTGGCGATCACGCCGGCTTTGCCGCGTCGCGGTCTCGACATCGGTCCTTGCCGCACGATCAATTTCCTCTCCAATTGCGCCTCCACGCCGGAGGTACACCGACGGAAATAATATGACAAGTACGATAAAACGCCGCTATTTCAGTTCCATAGCCCGTGAAGGTGAGGGCGTTCTTCGTTCGCGTTCCTCAATGCCCGCGTTAGGGGACCGCGCGCGCGGGGGCATGCTTCAGGCCGTCGGGCTCATCGGACACACAACGAAAAGGGCTGGCGACTCGCATCGCCAGCCCTAAGCCGAAGCTTTGGCTTCGGACGTTGTCTAGAAGCGGTAGGAGGCGGTCACACCAATTTCACGCGGCACGCTTACGGTCGCCGTCTTGTAGCCAGAGTTGTAAACCTCGCCTTGCACGCCGGTGACCGAGAACGGTGTGATCGTCCCGTTAACGTCATTGATGTTGGTTATGACCTGCTGGTCGAACAGGTTTTTCACGAACGCGGTCAGTTCCCAACCCTTGTCACTCCGCAGGCCGGCATAGAGATTGACGAGGGTCAGATCGCTGTAGTTATAGTGGGCGACCGTCGAATAAAAGCCCGGCTGGTAGGTCAGCAGACCTCGGACGTAGGGCTTGATGTCGCCGATTGAGTCGAAGTCATACTCCGTGTTTGCCGACAGGTGGAAATCCGGCGTCTCGGCGACGCGCCCGTTGGTCGTACAGTAGGACACTCCGTCCGCCGGGGTATTGTAGATCAGCTGCCCCGGATGGGCGGGATCTGGGGTGTTGCAAGGCTCATTTGCGTTCACATAATGAGCATCCACATAGCTCAGGTCCAGGCCGACGGTCCAGGCGCCGATTGGGTGGGCGATGAAGGAGGCCTCTACGCCGGTGGAGCTCACGTTGCCGTTGAAGTTCAGTGCCAAGCCCGAGGCTGTGGGAGACGGCGAGGTGGAGCCGGGCAGGTCGGCGGAAATTGAGTCAGCGGTGTGGCCAATATAGCCATAAAAGTTCTGGTGGAAGATGTCGACATTCGCCGACAGGCGGCGTTCGAAGAAGTATCCCTTCAGGCCCAGTTCGAAGGAATCGGAGGTTTCCGAATTCGCCAGGAGCACGTTCGGAGATATGGGTGTCGTTGCCCCGACCGCCGCGACACCCGGCCGGAAGGAATGCCCCCAGCTCAGGTAGGTCGAAATATCGTTATCGACCTTATAGGTCAGGTTGGCCCCGCCAGTAAAAAACGCGTGGGTGCGTGACGAGTCGTCGCCGGGCAGAAACGGAAGCCTGACGCAAGGTGGCGGCTCGCTGGCCGTAACGCACACGGGCGCACCACCAGCGTCGCGGACGGTCAGATAGCTTTGCTGCGAGTTCTGATACTGGTCCGTATAACGGACACCCAACTCCAGGCCGAGTTTGCTGGTGAAACGGAACCGGCTGCTTCCGAACACAGAAGCAACGTGACTGCTGCCTGGAACATCCACCTCAACGGATCCCGGATTGACTATATAATTCGGAAAAGAGACAAAGAAGGGAATGTCAGTGACGGCCGTATTTTGGTCCCCGGTGACAACGACCGGTGTGATTTCCTCATAATATGAGGCGCCAAGTTCGTAATTCCAGAAGTGGTCGCCATTCGACACAAGTCGAATTTCGGCTGAATTGACGCGATAGGGCGTGTGGACGAACTGGTTTTGGGCGAAACCCGGTAGGGCGTTTGTTTCATTGAGGGCCGGGTGCAGGCTGCGGTCGCGGTCGCCGCGATGATTTCGGGCGCGGTTAATGCGCAAACGCCGGCCCCGACCGGCACCCAGACCTTGGCTCCGACTCGGGCGCCAGCGCCCGCGTCGGCGGACGTAATGACGAGCGCCGATACGCCGATCGGCGAGCTACTCGACAATCCGCAATCGAGGGCGGTGCTGGCAAAGGACCTTCCTACCCTTTTGAAGAGCGATCAGATCGATATGGCTCGGGGCATGACGCTGCGGGCCATCCAAAATTACGCGCCGGATGACATCACCGATGCGAAGCTGGCGACGATGGACGCCGATCTCGCGGCGCTGAACAAGTAGCCCTCACAGGGCGTGGCCGGATCCCCTGTGATCGGCCAATAAGCCCATGCCTTGGTGAGCATTCCGGGCTTTGGCGACATACGTGATGGATTGCCGGCGAGCGACCTGAAACATCAATCGGCCTGCGCGCCGCCGACCGGCAGTGGCGAAGCCTCCTCCGTAATGGAGACACAGATGGTGCAGATCAAACCTTCGCGACAGTAGGCTAGGTCGGCGGCAAGGCCGCGGGTCAGCATGTTCGTGCCGAACCCTGTCTGTCTGGGCGCCTCCACGGGCGGTCCTCCCCGCTCGCACCAAGTCAACTGCATCGCCGCAGCACCGGGGGCGGGACGCCAAGTAAGAGACACTCTGCCCTCCGGCACGGAAAGCGCGCCGTGTCTGGCGGCATTGGCGGCCAATTCGTGCAGGCCGATGGCGAGCCCTACGGCCACGTTGGAGGACAGGCGGGCTGGCGGTCCTTCGATCTCGATCCGCGGGTCCGAGTCGCCGTCACGCAGCCGTGCGGCCAGGGTGGCTATTGCCCTCAGGTCGACGCCCTGCCAGTGTTCTCGCGTGAGTACATCATGCGCCGCAGACAAGGCGAGGATGCGGTCGATGAAAGTCTGTTTGGCCACGCCCAGATCGCAACCATCCCGTAGCGTCTGGCTTGCGATAGACTGAACTGTGGCCAGGGTGTTCTTCACACGATGGTTCAGTTCGTCGATCAGCCGCTGCTGACGGGCCTGGGCTTCCCGGATGTCGGTGATGTCGATAGCCAGGCCGATATAACCGAGGAGTAGCCCGTCTTCGTCATGGCGAGGTTGCGAAATAATCCGCAGCCAGCGCCATTCGTTGCGGGCGTTCAGGTGCCGAGTCTCGATCTCGAACGGAACGTGTAGCGTCGCGGCCTCGACGTCAGCGCCGGTCACTCGGGCCCGGTCTTCCGGGTGAATCCGTGCGTCCACCGCGGCCCTCAGCGCCTTAGGCTCGGCGCACGTCGCCGCATCGAGGCCGCTGAAGTCCATCCCCGCCCGGTTCACAAACTCGATCGACCCATCGACCCCGACAACCCACATCGACGCCGGCACACCCTCCGCAAAGGATCGGAAGCGCGCCTCGCTTTCGCGGATCTTCGCCTCCTTGGCCTTTGACCCCGTTATGTCTGCGAGGACCCCGTTGATGCTGACCGGCCGACCGGAATGGTCGTACTGGGGCCGGGCCCACGCTGCGACCCAGATCTCGGTCCCGTCGGGCCTGCGGACCTTGTGCTCGAGTTCGAAGGCCGTACCCTGGCGCAAGGCGAATTGGGCCGCCGTCCGGATTCGCTCGGCGTCGTCCGGATTCGCCCAGGCCAGAACGCCCTTGACGCTGATCTCCGCCGGGCAGCCCATGATAGCCGCAGCGCGCTCGGAACAGGTGACGATCCCGTTGTCCATGTCCAGGCTGAAGTCGCCCATGCCGGACGCCGCGAGTGCAAGCTCGAGGCGCTCTGCGTGCCTTCGTTCGTGACGCCGCGCATCGGACTGCTCGGTAACGTCTCGATAGGTCAGGCCGAGACCCGCCTCCACGGGAAAGATGCTCACCGCGCAGATCGCGTCCGGCCGAGATACCGAGGCGAACTCCAGTTCGGCGCGGACGCGCTCATCCATCACCCTGCGCAGGGCTGCGTCCAGCGCAGTATGCAATATAAAAGGGCAGACCTCCCAGATGGTGCGCCCCAAAGCATTGTCACGGTCGATAAGTGTCAGGACTTCCAGACCGCGATTAACGAATATGAATCGCCACTGGCGGTCGAGTAAACAAAAACCGTCGGCCATGCCGTCGAGCGCTTCTGCCAGATTGCAATCATCAATGACCATAACTCTTTGCGTTGCAGTCGTCGCCTTGGTGACGGACATGGCGCAACTTATCCTCTCTCTTTACTCCGTATTCTGCGACAGATTACTCCTGTGCCGAAGATCGAAGAAGAGCCCCCTGCGAATCGAATCTAACGGATTGCGCCCACGCCTGACGACGGCGATGATTTCGTCTGGGTCGGCGGTCCTTGTGAAGGGCGTGGAAGCCTGTTGGTTACGGTGACGAAGCCGTTGCCCACCTCGACATCCGTTGTCGGGCGAAAAAGGCGCAATTCTCTCGCGCGGAGGAGCGCTCGGACTTCAGACCCGCCTACTGGCTCGCGGTGACCCTGGGCGGCTGAACGGTCGCCGCGAGTTGGAGTCGGGAGGCCGCGGCCGGCGCGCACTTCGTCCAAATCGCCCGGCGCGGATCAGGCGATGGAGATTGGGCGCCCATCTCAGCGGGCGGGTGGCAGGGCGGCGAGTTCCGCCTCGATCTTGTGGGCAGTCTCGTCCGTCATGTCGGGAAGGTAGGGCTGCATTCCACGCAACGTGATCTGCGGCGCGAGCGCGATGTTGCGGGAGGAGGCGAGCGTCGGCACGTATTTCTCGAGAATCGCCTTGGCGCGTGGGTCGCGCATCAGGTCGCCAAGGTTGGAGTCTAGGCTGAGCTTCCCGCTCGGAATTGCGTCACGGGGGCCGGCGAGCGTGGGCAGTTCGCCGATTCGCGCAGCATGCACCGTCACCGCGCGCGCGCCTGGGAAGGCGCGCACCCGCAGCACCGATGCGCCCGGCGGCGAGACTATGCGGCCGCCTGTCACGGTCGCGCGGTAGCCTCGCGGGAAACTGGGCGTCGGCATGCGGATCTCGGTCGTCAGACGCGCCCGGCTGACGCCGTCCGGCCCCACCGTAGACCAGCGGCAGTCGAGTACGCCGCCATTGGCGTCGAAGGTCAGCTTGAGCGGCGTACCGGCGGTCGCGGCGGGGTAGGGCCGCGCATAGGCCCGCAGCACCGCCTCGCGGTTGACCGTGGGCTCCAATGCCGCGGCGGGATTGACCATGCCTTCGAACGGCCCCCGCGCCCAGGCGAGCCAGGAGATGAAGCGGTTGTCGAAATCCTGCGCCTGGCCGGCGAGGTCGGCGGCGTCGTTGCTGAAGCCCCACTCGGTGTTGAGCAGGGCGGCGTCGCGCGCCTCCGCATTGGTAAGCGCAGAGGCGCTGACCGTGTCGCGCGTCGGGCGGAACGGGCCGTAGTTGTGGAACGAAAGCCCCTGCTCACGCAACTGCGGCATGGGCGTGTGGATCGGCACGCCCAGGGCGCCCTGCAGCATGAAGGGCTCGACGAACAGCAGGGTGCGCGGCGCGATCGGCTCCACCGCCTCGCCTGCCTTGCGATAGAAGGGCGCCAGATACGTCTGCTCGAGCTCCGGGCAGTCGGCGCTTACCGGATCCGGCTGGGCGCAGCGCGAGCCGGTCGCCGGCTCGTTCATCAGGTCGATGCCGAACACCGCGGGGTCGTCGGCGAAACGCTTCGCGACTGCGGCGACTGCGGCGAGATAGGCGTCCTGCACGGGCTGCCCGGTGGCCACCGGCTTGTTGGCCCAGAGGTTGCCAACCGCGGCCTGCACCGCCGCGTCCTTGAAGTAGCCGTTCGGACCGTGGATGTTCGGGTCGCGCTTGCGGCCGTCGGTCAGGGCCATCCACGCGGGCATGCCGCGCCCGCCAACCGCGGGACTGTACTCGTCCTGGTGAAAGTCGACCAGCACCCTGACGCCCGCCGTCTTGTACGCCGCGACCGTAGCGGCGACGGCGTCGAGATAGGCGTTGTCGATGCGGCCGGGCTCCGGCGCCAGGCCGTACATGTAGACGGTGAGCCGCACGGCATTGAAGCCCGCGTCGGCCAGCATGCGTGGCGTGGCGGCGTCCCATGGGTCCCGCCCCGCCCCCGGCACGTGGTGATGGGCGTCCCCTACGAGCTCGACGATATTGCCGCCGTGCAGGATGACGACCCGCCCATGCGGGTCCGTGAGCCAGCGACCGTAGTGGCTCAAGCGCGGGGGGGCGCCCGGGATCGCGGGCGCCCCGGCGGTCGGGGCGGGCGCGGCGGCCGCCCCCATAACGGCCCCGCCGAAGATCGCCATCGCGAGACGCCGCCACAATATTTTCCCGGTCACCATGCGCATGCTACTCATCCTCGCACCGTCATTGCGGATGTTCACCGGCCAGAGCTATTTGTGGGCGAGACGACGCCGGGCCTCTTCCTCATCATCTAACGGAGCCGACGATTGCTTCTCGGCTGATACCGCGCTCGTTCACCGCATCCACGGCGAAGACGTAGTTCACCCCGGCGTTCATGGCTTGATGCGCCGCGCGATTAGTCGGGCCTTGCCGGTTAGCACCGGCTGATCCACTGCTTTGCTGACTTCAATGCGATAGTCGCCAGGCGCAACACGCCATCTGTGGCCCTTCGCATCGAAGCTCGCCAACAGCCGCGGGTCGGCGATCACGACCACGTCGCGGGATTCGCGCGGTTTCAGGCGCAGCCGGCTCCAACCCACCAGGCGCTTCACCCCGTTCACGCGGGCGTAGACCTGCGCCGTCTCGACACCGGGGCGGGCGCCCAGGTTGGCGACCTGGAAGCGGGCGGTGAGCGTGCGCCCGCCGTCGAGCTTCAGGTCCTTGAAGGCGAAGCGCGTATAGCTCAGCCCGTGGCCGAAGGCGAACAGGGGCCTGGCGTGGGTGCGATCGTACCAGCGGTAGCCCACATCGGCGCCTTCGGGATAACGCACCGGAAAATGCTTCTGGTCCTCCGGCAGCGCCTCGATTTCCTTGTCGGTCTTGGCGCCGACAATCTCGAAACCCTGCAGGCGCGGATTGGGCGTCTGCTCGATCGTGGCCGGGAAGGTGACCGGCAGCCGGCCCGCCGCATCGACCTCGCCGGTGAGAACGCGGGCGATCGCCTCGCCGCCGCGCTGCCCCGGATACCAGGCCTCGAGGACCGCGCCGACCTGGCCCAGCCACGGCATCAGCACTGGGCCGCCGGTCTCCAGGACCACCGCCGTGCGCGGGTTGGCGGCCGCCACCGCAGCGATCAGGCCATCCTGGTTGTCCGGCAGCGAGAGGTTCGAGACGTCCTGGCCCTCGGTCGTGAACTGCTCGGCGAAGACCACGACGAGATCGGCCTGGCGGGCCGCGGCGGCGGCGCGCTGCGGGTCGGTCCCGTCGTCGAAGCTTACGGTGGCGTTCGCCAGGCGCGCCTGCAGGGCCTGCAGCGGCGAGGACTTGGCGTAGAACTTCTTGGCGAAGGTTGGCTTGATGCTGACGGTGATGGCGAGCGCCGGGCCGCCGACCGGATTCACCTGCGAAGATCCGCCGCCGCCGGCGAGTACGCCCACGTCGGCGTGCCCGCCCACCAGCAGTATACGCTTGACGGCGGCCGCAATCGGCAGCAGGCCGCGATCGTTCTTCAGCAGCACGATCCCGTTCTCCGCCGCCTCGCGCGCGACCGCGCCATGCGCCTCGTAGTCGATCGGCTGGCCCACGCTGACGGGAGGGTCGACCAGGCCATGGGCGTACATGGCGCGCAGAATCCGCAGGGCGGAGCGGTCGACGTCGGCCTGGGAGACGCGGCCGGCGGCCAGAGCAGCCTCCAGCTTGGAGCCGAACCACGCCGGGTCCTTCGGATTGGTCCCGGATTCCTGGTCGAGGCCAGCGGCGATCGAGGTCGAGTGCGCTGCGCCCCAGTCGGACATGACGAAGCCCTTGTAGCCCCAATCCCGGCGCAGCACGTCGTTGAGCAGGAAGGAGTTCTCGCAGGCGTAGACGCCATTCAGCTGATTGTAGGCGCACATCACCGAGCCGGGCTGGCCGATCTCGATGCCGATCTCGAAGGCCAGCAGGTCGCTCTCACGCAGCGCCTGCTCTCCGATCTGGGCCGTGAGCACCATGCGCCCCGTCTCCTGGGCGTTCAGCACGTAGTGCTTGATAGTCGAGATGATGTTGTTTGACTGCACGCCGCGGATGGCGTGACCGGCAAGAACGCCGGCCAGCAGCGGATCCTCGCCGAGATACTCGAAATTGCGGCCGTTTCGCGGCTCGCGGACCAGGTTGACCCCCCCGGCGAGCAGGACGTTGAAGCCCTTGGCGCGAGCCTCGGCGCCGATTGCCGCGCCGGCGCGCTCGACAAGCGCCGGGTCCCAGGTCGCCGCCAGGGCTGCGCCGGAGGGCAGGGCGGTGGCGACGTCGCCGATACGTAGCGCGCCGCCGAAGTTGGCCACTCCGAGGCTCGCGTCGGATTCGATCAGAGGCGGGACCCCGACCCTGGGGACGCCCGGCACATAGCCGGCGCCCATGGCCGCTGGCCGCTCGCTCTTCGGTAGGACGAAGGGCGACAAGCCGAGGAGTAGGGCGCGGCGTTCCGCGGGACTCATCTGCTTCAACGTCGCCTCGGCCCGCGCCTGGGCGGGATCTGCTTGCAACGCCGGCGCGGCGCTGGCGGCGGCGGCCGAGCACAGAACGGCGAGCATCGCGGCGGAAACGGTCTTCGACATCGTATGTACTATCTCCTGGCGACGGCTCGGCTCCGCCCAAATCTGCCGGCGAAGGTCACGCCCTTCAGACCAGCGCGTTTCTTTTGATCAGTTCGCGATACCAGGCGGCGCTGAGCTTCGGGATGCGCTGCTGGGTCTGGTAGTCGACGTAGTGGATGCCGAAGCGCTTGGTGTAGCCTTCGGCCCATTCGAAGTTGTCCAGAAGGCTCCATAGGAAATAGCCCCGAAGCGGATAGCCCTCGACTGTCGCGCGCCTGAGATTGGCGATGTAGTTGCGGAGGAACATCACCCGGTCGGTGTCGTTGACCTGACCGTCAACCAGCGCATCGCTCGAGGCGCAACCATTTTCCGAGATGTAGATGTTGTGCGGCTTCCAGACCTCGCTCGCGAGGCGCACCGCCCAGTAGCCGGCTTCCGGCCCCACCATCAGCCACGGCAGGATCATCGTCGGGAAGGACTTGGGGCGCGGCACAACCTCAAAGCCCTGTGGGTGGTCCGGCGCGGCCCTGACGTAGGTCGGCGCGTAGACGTTGATGGCCAAGAAATCCAGAGGGCTGGCGATGACCGCCATGTCGCCCGCTTCGATCTTCGGCGGACGCGCCGCGGGCGCCAACAGATCCTCGGGATAGCGGCCCTCCAGAATGGGAACCAAGTATGAGCCGTTCATATGGCGAATGGCGGAGCGGGCCGCCGCGATGTTCTCCGCGGTGTCGATCACGGGCACAGGGCCGCCGACGTTCTCGGCCAACCCGACCTGCACGCGCCGTCTTGCATTGGCGCGGATCGACTGTACGCCGAGCCCGTGCGCGAGCAGGGCGTTGTGCCCGACCTGGTGGAGTTCCGCCATAGGCAGCCGCAACCCCGGCGCATGAATGCCGAACCCGTAGCCGGCGTCGACGAAGCTCTTGAACTCGTTCATCGTCATGAAGTGGCTGACGCGGTCCGAGAGCTTTTCCGCTATGAGGCCAGCGTAGTCGGCGAAGGCGTGGGCGGTGTCCCGCGATCGCCATCCCCCAGGGAGGGCCGTGGGCAGATCCCAGTGATAGAGCGTAACGTGGGGCTCGATCCCGTTCTCGAGCAGGTTGTCCACCACGCGATCGTAATGGTCGAGGCCCTTCGGGTTCAGCTGTCCGCGCCCGTCCGGGAAGATCCGCGGCCAGGCGATGGAGAAACGATAGGCGTTCGCGCCCAGGGCCTTCAGCAGCTGAGTATCTTCGCGGTACCGGTGATAGCTGTCGCAGGCGACGTCACCGGTATCGCCGTTCGCTGTCTTGCCCGACGTGTGCGAAAATAGGTCCCAGATTGACGGGCCGCGGCCGTCCTCGTTGACGGCGCCTTCGATCTGATAGGCCGCCGTCGCGCATCCCCAGCGGAAGCCTCTAGGGAAGCTGAGGGCGGCTGGAGCGGCCGACGCGGACCTAGCGGCAAGACCTAAAGCCGCACCGGCTCCGATAGACGCTCCCAATGTGCGACGCGTGATCATGCCACCCTCATGAGCTTTGAATTCGAGTCGCTCGTCCGACTACGATCTGCTGCTTGGCGTCCTTTAGGCCCTTGGATCGGGCCTCGATGACGACCGCGCCGGCCAGTCCGGTCGGGCGGACGATCGCTAGCGCCCGGCCGGGCCAGGTCTTGGCGACCGGCTGGCGGAAGCTCGCCACGCCCCGCGGGCAGCCGCCCGGGCGCGTAGTCTACCGCGAAACTCGCGGTGGACTTGTCGGCCTCGGTCAGCGTCTTTTCGGCGATCTTGCGCCCGTTCAGTTCCAGTTCGACCCGGTCTGCGCGGGTGTAGATCTGCACGTTGAGGGACTTGCCGTCCGCCTCGGGCCAGTTCCAGTTCTGCAGTTCGTCCCACGACTCCCAGGGCGAGGGCTGTTCGACACGGTCCTCCGGCAGCGGTCGCTGCACCGCCATCTCGAGCGGGCTCATGCCCCACGCCACGTCCCTTAACAACAACGGTGGTTTCCGCGGGCCGATGAGGTCGAGATCGCCACAGAAGGCGTTGAACCAGGGATAATCCGACAGATAGGTGAACTTGTCAGGCGTGAGCCAACTTTTGCCAACGACGGCTTCGCCCAGATAGTCGATCGCGGCCCACACGAAGTCGCCGACACGATAGGGTCGCTGCTCGGTGAGCCGCCAGATCGTATCCACTTCTTTGGGGAAACTCTCGATCCCAATCATCACGCGGTCCGGGAAGCGGCCGTGATCGCACTCGTAGCCGCCAAGGGCGTAGTTGTAATCGGCCACATCCAGGATTTGTGTCGCGGCCGAGTCCGGCTTGCCGCTGGGGCCGGGCATGTCAGGCCCGGTCGGGCCATTGATCGCCTCGGTGATGGGCCGTGCGGGGTCCAGCCGCCGCATTTCCTCCGACAAGATAGGCGCGATGGCGACAGCCTCGAGCTTGTAGACCTCGGGTGTCTCGTTGCCGATGCTCCACATGATCACGCTCGGATGGTTTCCATCGCGCCGCGCCATGGCGGCGAGATCGTCCCGCCACCAGCCGTCGAAATAGAGGCTGTAGTCGTCCTGGTTCTTGCCCTGGCGCCAGCAATCAAAGGCTTCCTCGATCACCCACATGCCGAGCCGGTCGCAGGCGTCCAGGAAGGCTGGGGATGGCGGATTGTGCGAGGTGCGGATGGCGTTGAAGCCCCGGGCCTTCAGCAGCCCCACCTTTCGCGCCTCGGCCCGGTCGATCGCCGCCGCGCCGAGCAGCCCGTTACCGTGGTGTACGCAGCCGCCCCCGCTTGCGACGGATCGCATTAATGATCACCTCGCCAACCATGGGTGCGACGCGGAGGTCGGCGGCCAGGGCGTATGCTGGGCCTAGCGCGCGGAGCGCCGCCGCCGGTCAGCAGGATTGCGTCGAGGCGGATGCAATGAGCCTTCATTTTGCGTTTCCGCCGATTGCGGCGAGTCAATCGGTTCTTTGATTCTTAACAGAACGTAGTCGTAGTGTTTAAGAGCAGTAACGCCGTTGAATTCCGCAGACAAGCCGTTTTCTTACGCTGTGCCAACGCATTGCGCAGCGAAGCTCGACAGAAGAGTTCGCGCTTGACGTCAAGCGCCTTGCGGCGCTGCTGGCGCGCATGGCAATATCCGAGTGAGGGCGGCGCCATACGCGCCCGCCGCCCCAGAGGGCGGAATTTCACCTTTGTGAAACGGATTGAGATTCAGAAGCCAGCCTCGGCGCGGGCTGCGCGCCGGCAGCGTGCGACCGCGGCGGTCCCGTCGAAACGTAGGGGCGGCCGACCCACTCGGGCTCGGTCCGAGGAGATCCAGCGCGTCATTATGGACGCGGCTGAGGACGAATTCCTGCGTGTCAGGTTGGACGGCGCCGTCATGGAGTCCATCGCGGCCGCAGCCGGCGTTTCGAAGACCACGCTCTATGGCCGTTATCCGAGCAAGGAGGCTCTGTTCCGCGCCCTGCTGGAGGAACGGATCGAGGCTTGGTCGCAGGAGAACCGTCGGTACGACTATCTGCTCAGCGACGATCTCCATGAGCGGCTTCGCTCCCACGCCCGCGTCTTGGTCCTGGCGATGGGTTCAGAGCGCAGCCGCAGGCTCGAGCAGCTCGTCGAGAGTGGCAGCGATGGCTTCCCCGAATTCGCGCGCGTCGTCCACGAAACCACGATCGGCTATATGCTGCGCTATCTAGCGGGCGAGATCGCCAGCCGCCCGGAGCAGGCGCGGGCGCTCGGAAAGGATCCTTATCGCATCGCCGAGCTTTTCGTCGCGTTGCTGTATGGTTGGCGCCGGCTTCAGGACGGCTTCCGTCCAGTCAGCGAGACCGAGGCCACGTCCATAGCCAATGATGCGGTCGACCTGATCTTCGCGCGCACGTCGCGCGCTTATGACGTTCCGAAGTCCTGAGCGGCGATCACAGGGCCGACGCTCGCAAGGCGGGCGTCAGGGCTTCACCATCAGCTGCTCGCCCTGGGTCTCGACCGAGCTGGGCCCGATCTGCACGTCTACGCCGCCCGGCTCGACAGTGCGCTTCATTTGTCGGTCGAGGATGGCCAACTGCTTGGGGCCGACGTCGAAGGAGACGAGCGTCGACTGACCGGGCTCGAGGTGGACGCGTTGGAAGCCGCGCAGGGCCAGCACCGGCTGCACCACCTGGGCGATTAGCTGCCGGTCCCTTTCCTCCGACAGCGCCCGGTGGGACGCCACGATGTTGCTGGTCGGTGAGGCGTCCGGCTCGGAGATGCGGCACCCCTCCGCGTAGAGAACCTACACGCTGTCGCCGACGCGTCGGCGCACCCCGTCCAAGACAGACGAAGTAGGGTGGCGTGCTGCTGTAGCTCCCCTGGCGCGCTTTAGCAGCGCGATGCGATTCAACACGTCGAGGGCCTGGGCTCCCAGAAGATTCGTCCGTCCGTAGACCTAGCCCACGGAGCAACGTCCATCCACGATTGTAAGGCAGCTGGGTTGCCTTCACCCTCGCGGGACCGACCGTTCCTGTCACTTCCCCCTGGGCTTCGCGTGCCATTCCAGGGCCCCAGCGGTGTGTTCGGAGCGAGCGCAGTCCGGGCGCGCAGGACGCTGCCTGCAACGGCGCGGCGCGCCGTCAGGCTTCCGCATATCAGCGGCATAGTGCTAATTATACAGCGAAACGCGCTTGTATTCCGCCAATAGGCTGCGCAAATATCCGTGCCTTGGCGTGCGGCTGAGGCGAAATTGTCACCGCGGAGCGGTCATGACCGGGAGTCTCAAGGATTTTGTTGAGCGGGTGGACCGGCTTGAATCACTGGACGCGATCCGCCAGCTGCCAGCCAAGTATGCCCTTGCGCTCGACATGCGGGATTCTGACGCTTGGGTAGGTCTCTTTCCCGAGGACGTACGCGTGGGCGGTGGCAAGACGGGCCGCAAGGCGTTGCGGGACTGGTTCGACGAGACCCATTCGCAGCAGTTCGATGGCACGTCGCATCACATCGGCGGCCACATCATTGAGTTCGACGATCCGGACCATGCCAAGGGCGTGGTCTACTCCAAGAACGAACACGAGAGCGGGGCCGAGTGGATCATCATGCAGATGATGTATTTCGATCAGTACGAGCGCATTAGGGACCGCTGGTATTTCCGTCGACGCCTCCCGCTCTACTGGTACGCCGCCGACCTGAACAGGCCACCTACCGGCAGCCGCAAGATGCGGTGGCCCGGTGTGGCGCCCTACGAGGGCAGCTTCCACGACCTCTTCCCCTCCTGGGCGGCGTTCTGGGCGCGCGCTGGCCAGGCGTCCGACGCGCCGGTCGCCGAACCGGCGCCCCTGGAGAAATTCATCGAAACCATGCGGCGCGGCGCGCCCCTGCCCAAGCCGCGCGTGCGCAGCTGAACGCGGCGATGAGCGACATCTTCTCACCAGTTGAGCTCGGGGAGCTCGCCCTCGCAAACCGCATCGTGATGGCGCCCATGACCCGCGACCGCGCCGGGCCGGGCGACGCGCCAACACCGATCATGGCTGACTACTACCGCCAGCGGGCGGGCGCCGGCCTGATCGTCACGGAAGGAACCCAGCCTTCGGCGGCCGGGAAAGGCTACTGGCGCACGCCGGGCATCCATACCGAGGCGCAGGTCGCGGGCTGGCGCGAGGTGGCCCGGGGCGTGCACGCGGCTGGCGGGCGCATCGTCGTGCAACTGATGCACTGTGGTCGCGCCGGCGTGCGGGCCAACAAGGACCAGGATGCCGAGACGATCGCGCCCTCGGCGATCCCGTGTCCGGACCCGATCCCCGGTCCTGACGGGGTTCCGCAGGCGACCGACATGCCGCGGGCGCTGGAGACTGTCGAGATCGCCAGCGTTATCAGCGAATATGCCCAGGCGGCGCGCAACGCCCGCCGGGCGGGGCTCGATGGGATCGAGCTGCACTGCGCCAGCGGCTACCTGCCGATGCAGTTCCTGTCGTCCAACTCGAACCAGCGGACGGACCGCTACGGCGGCCCGGCGGCCAACCGCGTGCGCTTTGTGGTCGAGACCCTGGAGGCGCTCGCCCAGGCGATCGGTCCGGGAAGGGTCGGATTCCGGATCTGTCCTGGCGTGACCCTGAACGGCATGGCCGACACCGATCCGCTGGAGACCTATTCGTCGTTGCTTCGGGCGTTGGATGGGCTGGGGCTAGCTTATGCACACCTGATCCACATCCCGCTGGAGGGCGTGGATGCGCTGGACATGGTCCGCGCGAACTGGCGCGGCGCGATCATCGAGAACAATGGGCTGAAGCTGGAGACCGCCCGACAGGTGCTGGCGGACGGCCGCGGCGCCGCCGTCTCGTTCGGTCGGCCCTTCATCAGCAATCCGGACCTGGTCGAACGGTTCCGCCGCGGCCGGCCCCTCGCTCGTCAGGACCGCGAGACCTTCTACACCGGCCACGGCGACGACCGGCGCGGCTACACGGACTATCCCCCGATGAGCGAGACGATAGAGGCGACTTCCCATGGCTAGGCTCCTAGATGGACGCGTCGCGCTGGTTACCGGCGGCGGGCAAGGCGTCGGGCAGGGCATCGCCCGGGCCCTGGCCGAAGCGGGCGCGAAGATCGTCATCGCCCAGCGCGGCGTCAGGCAGGGCGAACGAGAGTGCGCGTTCCTGCGCGAGCAGCACGGCGTCGACGCGATGTTCGTCGCGACCGACGTCACCAAGGCAGATCAGGTGGAGGCCATGGTGAGAGCGACCGTCGATCGGTTCGATCGGCTCGACATCCTAGTCAACAACGCCGGGGCCAGTTTCCCCAAGCGCTTCGAGAACCACACCGACGAGGAGATGGCGGCGTCCTTCGACCTCAACTACTGGGCGGTGTTCCGGGCGATGCGCGCGGCCTTGCCGATCATGAAGGCCCAGACCTACGGCCGGATCATCAACCTGGGCTCGCTGAATGGCGTCAACGCCCACATGTTCACTGTCGCCTACAACGCCAGCAAGGAGGCGGTGCGCGCGCTGACCCGCACTGCGGCTGTGGAGTGGGCCGCCTGGGGCATCACCGCCAACGTGATCTGTCCCTCGGCCGCGAGCCCGCAAGCCAAGGACTACTTCGCGACCAATCCCGAGATGCTGGAGAATATCCTCGAACAGGTGCCGGCCCACCGGATCGGCGAGGCCGAGCAAGACATCGGTCCCATCGCCCTGTTCCTGGCCAGTGAAGCCAGCAGCTTCATGACCGGCAACACCCTGTTCGTGGACGGCGGAAGCCATATTAATGGCGTGGCCTGGAAGCCCGCCCTGGAGGCGTGACCTATGCAACTGGATGGCAGGCGGCAATCGTCACCGGGGGCGCCCACGGGGTCGCCAACGAGGTAGCGACCGCGTTGGGTCTATCCCCGCAAAGGCCCCAAACGCGACATGGTATTTCGCCGGTCTGTGACGGCCGTCAGGCCGCCGCAGCCACACGGATCTCCAAGACCAGCCCCGCCGCCGTGGCGAGATTGACCAGGGCGCCAGTCTGTTGGCCTGGCCTATCTCGAGGTCCACGCCATTCTGCGCGCCGCCGGCGCCGCCTCCCACGGGCTGGCGGCGCGCAACTACGCGATGGTGCAACTCATGCTGCAGGCCGGATGCTTCGCGCCCAACCACGCGGTCCAGATTAAGGTCAGCACCGCGCCTGTCGCATCGACACATATCCAGGTTATTCGGGGGGCGCCTGGAAAAGCGGACGCCACCGAGGGAGGCGCCGATTCACTTGAGGGAGTTTGGACACAAAAGACGGACGTCCCTAACGAATAGGCCTACCGTTTTTTAGGTGTTGTCGACGCGGCCTTTTGTTCAGTCCCAGGCATGCCAACGTTCCAACTTGCGAAACCCGCGATCAAAATAGAGCAGCGGCCGGTCGTCGCTCGTTTGAGACCGGGAAATATTGAGCACGAACAAGGTGTGGGTCCCGGCGTCAATTCGGTGGCCAATGACTCCATCCAAGCCGATCAGGGGCGCGCGGTGTCTAGGTGATCCTCGCGGATCCAAAACCCAGCGCTGCGGATCGAAGCGTTCGGCCGAGCGGCTGGATTGCGAAAAGCGCTCGGCCTCATCCTGGTCTTGCTCGGCCAGGACCGCCAGACCGCAGTGCGTCGCCCGCAGGAGCGCGTTGTGGGAGGCGGACGCCTTTCGCACGCAGAACAGCACACGCGGCGGCTCGGTGGATAGGGTGGTGATCGAGCTGACCAGCAGGCCCCTGGGCGCCGAGCCCTCCCAGCAGGAGGCGATGGCGACGCCGCTGGCCAGGCGGGCCATGGTCGCGCGGAAGGCGTCCACGTCAGGGGCGGCGTCCCGCTGCTCTTCGCGGGAGCTGGCTTTGCAGACCATCGCCGAGACTTGGACCATGGTAGGCTCCTTTATGTTTGCGCCGGGTCCGGTTCAGCCAAGGGGCGTTTGATGCGCCTTAGCTGACCGCCGCGCTCAAAGACCGATCCCACAGCGGCGCGACCTCGACCCGGCCCGGCGTCACGCCTGCCTGGGCGAAGCCGTCGGCCACGGATTGCTGCGAACGGATCGCGGCGTCGTCGACGGGGCCCAGAAGGGTCGGCCCGCTGCGCTCGCGGAACTGCTGCAGATAGAGGTCGGCCGGCACACCGGTGGCCTTACCGACCAAGGCGGCCCAGGCGTCGGGATGAACCTCGGCCCAGGCATAGGCGCGGCGCACCCGACCCAAATAGTCGGCGATTGCCGCGCGACGGATAGGATCGCCCAGCGAATCTTTCGAGGCGGCATAGATGTAGTTTCCGGATAGGCGCCCCAGGGCGGTGGTCAGCACCCGCGCCCCGAACCGCGCCCGCGCCAGGTTACTCTGAACCCCGTAGGTCACCCAGCCGTCCAAGGCGCCACGGCCGAAGGCGGCGAGGCCGTCCTGGGGCGTCAGGGCGATCGGCGTGATGTCGGTGAAGCTCAAGCCCTGTTCGCGCAGCAGCCGCAGCAGGAAATAGTGCGAGGTGGTGGCGCGCACGTAGCCGATCCGCTTGCCCTTCAGCTCGCCCAGGTTCCGCAGCGTCGAGTCCTTGGGCGTCAGAGCCACCTGGTTGTTGACGTCGCCCCGCAGCACCGCGACCAGCCGCAGGGACGGCTGGGTTGCAGCCACGAAGATCGGCGGGATCTCGCTCATGGAGCCGACATCGATGGCCTTGGCGCCGATCGCCTCGGTGATCAGGTTGCCGCCCGCGAACTCGGAATAGGCGATCCTGTAGGGCGTATCGGCGACACCGGCGGCATCGAAGAAGCTTTGAACGCCGCCCTTGTAGGTCGCGACCCGCAAAGTGGCCGCCTTGAGGGATCGATCGGCGGCGGCGCGGGGCGAGCAGGCGGACAACAGCGGCAGGGCGGCTGCGGCGCCGAGCACGCCGCGGCGGGAGGGTAAGCGGGTCGGCATCATCGTCATCAGTCGAACAGGTCCGGCTCGTCCTCGGTGACCACGTCCCAATAGGGCTGGAAGGCGAAGATCCCGCCGATCTCGGTCCCGACCTGGCCCGCGGTATGGCGAGCCACTGCATCGGGCATGGGGCGCGTCGGGCCGGCGGCCTGGGCCAAGAGCTGCACCTGGCAGGCGTTCTCCATGGCCAGGTAACGCCAGACCGCCGCTTCGACGGTCTGGCCTACGGTCAGTATGCCGTGGTTCTGCAGGATCACCGCCTTGCGCGGGCCCAGGGCCTTGGCGATCTTCTCGCCTTCGCTGGTGTCCAGCACCACGCCGGAGAATTCGGCGAAGATCGCATGGTCGTCGTAGAAGGCGGCGGCGTCCTGGCTCAGGGGTTCCAACAGCTGGCCGAGCGCCGACCAGGCCTTGCCGTAGAGTGAGTGGGAGTGGGCCGCGGCGATCACGTCGGGGCGGGCCTTGTGCAGTTCGGAATGGATGGCGAAGGCGGCCCGGTTCAGGCGCGGCCGCGCCTGGGCTGGCGGCTGCACGATCTCGCCCTCATGGTTGACCAGCATCAGGTCCGAGACCCGGATGCGGCTGAAATGCACGCCGGCGGGATTGACCCAGAAGTGGTCGGGCCATTCCGGGTCCCGGGCGGTGATGTGGCCGGCGCCGCCCATGTCGAAGCCGTTGCGCGCGAACAGGCGGTAGCCGGCGGCCAGCCGCTGCTTGCGATAGAGCCGTTCCAGATCGAGGGTCGGCTGGGCCGGCAGGGCGGCCTCGCTGAAGAACCGGTCGGGCAGGACGGTCTCGATCTTGGCTGGATGGGTCTTGAGCGGCTTGTGAGCCAGGGGAGCGTTCATGATCGAAACCTCTTGGGTCAGTAGCCGCGCGCTAGATCAACGACGCCGGCCAGGGGCTCGCCCTGGCGGAAGCGGCGCAGATTGCCGGCGAACAGGGCGGCGAGGTTGGCGCGGGTGTCGGGCGTATGCACGCTGGTGTGTGGTGACAGGCGCACCCGTGGGTGGCTGTAGAAGGGGTGGCCTTCCGGCAAGGGTTCAGGATGGGTGACGTCCAGGCTGGCCAGGCCGACGTGGCCTTCGTCCAGAGCCCGGAGCAGGGCGTCATCGTCGATCAAGGCGCCGCGGGCGATGTTGATCAGGTGCAGGCCCGGCTTGGCCCGGGTCAGCGCTTCGCGGCCGACGATACCGACCGTCTCGGGCGTTGACGGCGCGGCGATGACCACATGGTCGGATCGCTCGAACAGGTCCCCGATCCGCTCGACCCGCTCGACTCCGGGGATCTCGATCGGCGCTGAAGAGCGGCGGGTGGCGATGACCTTCATCCCGAGCGCCTGGGCGCGCGGCGCCAGGGCTTGGCCGATCGAACCAAAGCCCACCAGGCCAAGGGTCGCGCCCTGCGCCAACGTCAGGGGCTGCGGCGCCCAGTCCGCCGCCTGGCCGATCCAGATCTGCGGCATCCGCTTGGCCGCCGACAGGATGGCGGCCAGGGCGAACTCCGCCAGGGCCACGGCGGACGACCCGCGGGCGGAGGTGACCACCGGCCCCGCGAACAGCCAGTCGGGATAGAAATCGATGCCGACCGAGACCAGCTGCACCCAGCGCAGATCGAACGGCCAACCGGCAGGCGGGCCGGCCAGGGCGCCGCCGGCCCTGCGGAACGGCGCGGCCACCAGCACTTCGGCGCCGCCGGGCAGCAATTCCGGCGCGCCGCGCGGCACAGGGACGATGTCGACATCTTGGATGTGTTGGGCGAAGGCCTCGTTGAAGCTGTCGTCCAGTTGGCTGGCGATCACCAGGCGGCCCATGGCGGCTCCTCAGGCCTGGGCGGCGGCGAAGGCGCTCTTGCCGGCGCTGGTCAGGATCACGTCGCCCTGGGGCGTATGGATGCGGCCGCAGAGGACATCGCGATAGTGCCGCTGCAGGGCGTTGTGGCGCGAGAGGCCCGGATTGCCCGAGGCGGCGATCGCCTTTTCCACCGCGGCGATGGCGTTCTCGGTGACCAGGTGCTTCACCAGGCCCGCTTCGCCGAGGCCGATGTCGCCGCGCGCGGCGCTATCCAGCAGGACGCGGTTCTGCAGTAGCAGCGCGTCGATGGTCCCGACCAGTTCCTGGAACCGGGGCAGGCTGGCGAGCGGTGCGCCGAGATTGGCAGGCTTGCGCTCCAGCGACCAGCGCACGAACCAGTCGCGGCCGGCGCGGGCGACCGCGTCGTAGATGGCCGAGGTCAGGACCTGGGACCAGACCACCATGCCGGCCTCGATCGTGGGACCAGCGCCCGGCGGCTGGGGTGAAAGAGCGTGGTCCTCGGGGATCAGTGCGTCCTCGAACACCACGTCATGGCTGCCGCTGGCCCTTAGGCCGGTATGGTCCCAGGTCTCTTCGATGCGCCAGCCCGGCGTGTCGCGATGCACCAGGAAGCCGCCCACGCGTGGCGCTTCCTCGTCAGTGCGGGCCCAGACCACCATCCAGGTCAGGGCCGGCGATCCTGTGGAGTAGATCTTGCGGCCCGACAGCCGCCAGCCTTCGGGTGTGCGCCGGGCCACGGTCGCGGGCAGGCCGCCGCGGGCAGGGGTGCCCAGGTCCGGCTCGACCCGCAAGGCGTTGATCAGGGCGCCCGTCTCGACGGCGTCGATGACCACCCGCCGGCTCAGGTGCTCAGGCCAGCCCGCCCGCCGCTCCAGGGAGCTATGGAACAGGTACTGCATGGTCAGGACCAGGGCCGTGGCAGGCTCGCCCCGCGCCACCGCCCGCACCACCTTGAGCGCAGCCGCAAGATTTGCGCCGCCGCCACCCAGCTCCACCGGTGCGGTCAAGGCCAGCAGCCCGGCCTCGTGCAGGGCCCGTATGTTCTCGAAGGGAAAGCTGGAATCACGATCATGCGCCTCCGCCGTGGCGGCGAACCGCGCCGTCAGTTCGGGCAGGATCGCATCCAGATCGGACAAGGCCCCCACGGGAGCCGGGGCGAAGCGCAGGGCGGGAGCGGTCATGATCGGGGCCGGGGACGATGAGAACTGCCGTCAGTCAAGGCCCTTATTCCTATCTGATCAATAGACTTATCCTGATTCTACGCATCAGACTTTCTCATAGGGGCCGTGGGGCTGCAGGCGCTTGGCAGGGCCAATATCGGATATGAGAAATCATCGATTTTTTCGAAGCCTGGCCTGGTTTTAGGTGCCCATCCTTCGGTGAAGGAGATCGACATGGCCCAGGACGCAACCCGCCAATTGAAACTCGGGGCCATTCTTGAAGGCGTCGGCGCCGACCCCGTCAGCTGGCGCGACCCGGCCCTGCCCGGCGACGCCAGTATCGACATCAACTGGTATATCGAGAACGCGCGCCTGGCCGAGGCGGCCAAGTTCGACCTGGTGTTCATCGTCGACAGCCCGTTCATCACCCCTGACACCGCACCCCACTTCCTCAATCGCCTGGAGCCCTTGACCCTGCTCTCGGCCGTGGCGGTCTCGACCTCGAAGATCGGGCTGGTTGGCACCCTGACAACCTCCTACTGGGAGCCCTACAATGTTGCGCGCCAGTTCGGCTCGCTGGACCAAATCAGCCGCGGCCGCACGGGCTGGAATGTAGTCACCACCGGCCTGGAAGGCGCATCGCGTAACTACAGCCGCGATGAGCATTTCGAGCACGGCCATCGCTATCGCCGGGCGCGCGAGTTCGTCGAAGTGGTCCGGGGTTTGTGGGACAGCTACGAGGACGACGCCTTCCCGCGCGACAAGGCGGCTGGGGTCTTCCTCGACAAGGCCAAGCAGCACGCCTTGAATCACAAGGGCGAGTTCTTCTCCGTCGCCGGGCCCCTGGCGCTCAGCCGCTCGCGGCAGGGCCAGCCGGTGATCTTCCAGGCCGGCATCAGCGCCGAGGGCCGCGACCTGGGCGCCCATATCGCCGAAGGAGTCTTCGCCGGCGTCGATAGTTTCGAGGACGGCCAGGAATACTATGCAGACCTGAAGGCCCGGGCCGCCGCCCTGGGCCGCAATCCCGATCACATCAGCGTCCTGCCACCGCTCACGCCCATCATTGCCGAGACAGACGATGAAGCCCAGGCCCTGGCCGAGGCCCAGCGCGGCGAGGTCCCGATCGACAAGCTGCTGGTTCAGTTGGGCCGGGCCTTCAACTATCACGACTTCCGCCAGTATCCGATCGATGCTCCGTTCCCGGACGTCTCGGGCCTGACGCTCAACGCCTACAAGGGCCACGCCGAGCGGATCGTGCGCATCAGCCGCGAGCAGAACCTGACCCTGCGCCAGGCGGCCCAGCGGTTCGGCGCCTGGCGCTCCACATTCGTCGGTGCGCCCGAAACCATCGCCGACGAGATCGAGCGGTGGTTCACCGGGCGCGCGGCCGACGGCTTCATCCTGCGCGTCACGCGCCCCGGCGACTTCGCCCTGTTCCGCGAGCAGGTCGTGCCGATCCTGCAGCAGCGGGGCCTGTTCCGCACCGAATACGAACACGACACCCTGCGCGGCCACCTGGGCCTCCCGGTCCCCGAAAACCGCTGGAGCCTTGCCGCGCTGGCGGCGGCGGAATAGCGCCGCCGCCATGGAGCCGATCACGCTGGAAGCCGACGTCCTGGCGATAGGCGGCGGCCTGGTCGGGGCCGACTGGATGGCGCGCATTCTGGACGTCACCTGGCGGACCCTTCCACAGTTGGCCGGCTACTATCCCTTCGGCCCGGATGGATAGTAGCCGACCTACTATTCCGGCGTACGGGGATCCGAAGATTTGCGAGCCCAGCAGCGCTACGCCCTGGATAGCGGCGTCCTGATCCTCGACCACCACCCCGCCCAACAACTGCTGGCCCACGGCGACGGTTCGGCCGCCGGGGCTCGGGGCTATGCATGGCTGGACAGACGGCCGTGGACGATCCGGGCTGGGGCGTGCTCTTGGCCACCGGCGGCTGCGCCTTTCGGTTGGGACTGATCGGAAGCAGCTACAACAATACCGGCGACGGCCATCTGATGGCGGCCGAGGCGGGTGCCGGCCTTCGGCTAGGAGTTCAGCGCGGCCTATTCGCTCTCGCCGGTGTGGCGCTGCACGCCCTGCCCTATCAGGCCGCCCGCTTCTTCGACGCCGCCGGCGCAGAGCTGGACATCTCGCTGCCGAACGCCAGGCCCGCGGCCAAAGCGAAGACAGATTCCAAGATGGTCCAGCAAGCTCTCGCGCCCCTTAACGGGAAATGAGAATACCTGATCCACCCCTCCACTGCTCATGCGCCTTATTCGTCATAAAAATATAGTAATTACTGAGCCTTGATAGAGAATTTCTGGCTCGATAGCCTTTAGAATCTGTCGTCTCTGTCGATTGCAAACGGCGCCATCGGGGCGCGGAGGAAAGAGCGATGAGTTCTGTTGCGACCAAGGCGCGGCCGGCCGGCGAGACTCTCACCGTCCAGTTGCTCAATCCAACCATCGGCGCGGAGGTGTCCGGCGTGGACCTGCGCCAGCCGCTGACGGCGGCGCTGCGCGCGGCGCTTCACGACCTGCTGCTGAAACACAAGGTGCTGTTCTTCCGCGACCAGGACATCACCCGCGACCAGCAGTTGGCATTCGCCGCCCAGTTCGGCGAGCCTTACGCACACCCCACCGGCGGGGTGGAGACCCACCGCATCATCCAGCCGATCTCAGCCGAGGCCTTCAAGGCCTATGCCGAGGCGCCCAGCTATCGCGGCAACCACTGGCACACCGACACCAGCTGGCGGATCAATCCGTCCTTCGGCGCTGTGCTCAAGGCGGTGCGCGTGCCCGAGGTCGGCGGCGACACCATCTGGGCCGACGGGGCGGCGGTCTATCGCGGCCTGCCGGAGGACCTGAAGGCGCAGATCGACGAGCTTTATGTGATCCATGACTACCAGGCCGAGCTGAAGCGGGCTGGCGAGACCTATCCGCTGGTGGCCCATCCGATCGTGCGTACCCACCCGGAGACCGGGGCCGACACCCTGTGGATCAACTGGAGCCTGCGCCCGCAGATCGTGGGTCTGGACCGGGCCGAGAGCGAGGCTCTGCTGGAGCGGCTCTATGACGAGGTCAAGAAGCCCGAATATCACGCCCGCTTCCGATGGCGGCCCAACTCGGTGGCCTTCTGGGACAACCGCGCCGGCCTGCACTACGCCGTGCGCGACTATGGCGATTTCCCGCGGGTGATGGAGCGGGTGCTGATCGCCAGCGACGACATCCCCCACCGGGTCCGCCGCTAGACTAAACGGGGCGGCGCCCAGCCGCCCCCAACCAACCGTCGACCTACCACTTGAGATCAAGAGCGGCGCCGCTCGCGCGGACGCCGCGAGGGGGCGTTATGCTGAAATCCAAGTTCCATTTCCGGCCGGGCCTGGCCCTGAAGGCCGGCCTGCTGGCCAGCGCGGCCCTGGTCGCGCCAGCCGTGGCCCAGACCGTTCCGGCGGTCGCCAGCGCTTCCGCCGCCGACGCCTCGGCCGATATCGCCACCGAGTTGGTGGTCACGGGCGTGCGCGGCTCGGAAAAGCGCACCGTCGCCAACAGCCCGACCCCCATCGATGTGGTCTCGGCCAAGGACATCGCCGCCACCGGCAAGCAGGACCTGAAAGAGATCCTCAACATCCTGATCCCGTCGTTCAACCTGCCCGGCGTCAACGGCGGGGGGACGTCCTGGACCGTGCGGGCCTTCACCATGCGCGGCCTGACCGGGGACGAGGCCCTGGTCTTGGTCAACGGCAAGCGGCGGCACAACACCTCCCTGATCAACAACCTGGCGCGGGTCGGCAACGGCGGCGTGCCGGTGGACCTGGATCTGATCCCGGTGGCGGCCATCGACCATATCGAAGTGCTGCGCGACGGCGCCTCGGCCCAGTACGGCTCGGACGCCGTCGGCGGGGTGATCAACATCATCCTCAAGAGCGGCAGCCATGGCGGGACCTCCGACACCACCCGCGGCCAGAACTACGCCCGCGACGGCGCCCAGTTTCACGAGGCCCTGGATTATGGCGTGCGCCTGCCGAATGAGGGTTTCGCCCACTTCGCTCTGGACCTGCGCTACTCGCAGGCCGCCAATCGGTCTGTCCCCTCGACCTACGCCTATCCCTACGGCTTGGCGTCCGATCCGCGCAACCAGACGGTCAACCGCAAGTCCTGGGGCTACGCCTATGGTCCGGGGGCGGAACAACTGGTCAGCGGCGCCTACAATCTCGAGGCGCCCCTGGACGACGGCCTGACCCTCTATTCCGACACCACCCTCAGCCACCGGCTGTCGCGCAAGGTCACCGGCAGCTTCCTGCCCAACTCCAGCGACAGCCTGCCCGAGCTCTATCCTAACGGCTTCAACGCCCAGCGGCGCATCCGCGAGCTGGATTTCCAGAGCACGGGCGGGGTGAAAGGCGGCCTGGCCGGGTGGAAGTTCGACCTGTCGACCACCTATGGCCGCGACGACGCCCGCCTGGATGGCGAAAACACCCTCAACGCCTCGCTAGGCCCGACCAGCCCGACCTATTTCCATCTGGCCGACCAGGTGTTCGATCAGTGGACCAACAACCTCGACGTCACCCGCGATTTCGAGATCGGCTTGGCCAAGCCGCTGTCGGTGTCCTGGGGGCTGGAGCACCGCTACGAGCGCTATCAGATCCTGCCCGGCGATCCGGCCTCCTATACGATCGGCAGCTATCTGATCCCCGCCGGCCAGCCCAACAACCTGCTGTCCACCCCGGTCGCGCCCCTGCCGGGCCTTGCGTCCTACAACGGCACCTCGCCGGCCGAGGCGGGCTCGCTCAGCCGCAACAACATCGCCCTCTACGCTGATCTGGACACCAATTTGACCGCCAACTGGTTCGTGGGCGTCGCCGGACGGTTCGAACACTATACCGACACCGCCGGCGACACCGTCAGCGGCAAGGTCACCACCCGCTACGAGTTTCTCCCCGGCTACGCCTTCCGCGCGACTATCAGCAACGGCTTCAAGGCCCCTTCCCTGGCCCAGGAGATCTACGCATCGAACACCATCGGCGGCACGGTGCAGACCGTCGGCGGGGTCCCGACCCTGGTCACCTTTCCCCTGAAGGTGTTCCCGGTGGATTCGCCGGTGGCCCGCGGCCTCGGCTCCTCGCCCCTGACGCCGGAGGAATCGACCAACTACAGCGGCGGCTTCACCGCCGAGCCGATCGCCTCCCTGCGCATCACCCTGGACGCCTACGAGATCGATATCAGGAACCGCATCCTCGAGACCGGCTCGCTGTTCCTGACCCCGACCCTGCTGGCCTCCTCCAGCGTGCTCAACACGCTCCTCACCCAGTTCCCCACGGGGCTGGCCGCACAATACTATACCAACGCCGCCTCGACCCGCACCCGCGGCGTCGACCTCGTGGCCGAATACAGTCACGATTTCAATGATTTCGGCTCTTTGCACCTCAGCGCGGCCTATAGCTACACCGAGACCAGGATCACCGGCCTCAAGGCCACGCCCACGGCGCTGCAGGGCCTGGGTTTCGTGCTGTTCGACGCTGAGCGGCGGACCGACCTGACCCAAGCTACGCCCCGCGACAAACTGGTGCTGGGCGGCAACTGGGCCTGGCGCGGCTGGACGGTGAACTTGTCCAAGACCCGCTATGGCCGTTATGTGGAGGCCAACACCACCGGCACGGCGACCCTGGCCGCCGCCAATCCGCGCTACTACAGCCCCAAATGGATCACTGACCTGGAGGTCGACTACGACGTCACCCCGTCGACGCGGGTGGGGCTGGGGGCCGACAACCTGTTCGACACCTATCCGGACTCCATCGGCATTGTCGATGCGAAGACCGGCCTGGGGCGCTACGGGAATTTCTCGCCCTTCGGCATCACCGGCGGCTACTGGTACGCCCGACTGACACAGAAGTTCTGATCCATGGCGACGCCGTCTTCATCGAAAGCCGCCGCGGCCGCACTGGCGCTGGCCCTTGGCCTGGCGGCTTGCAGCCCGTCGCCCGAAGGCGGCGCAACGGTGCTCAAGGTCGCAAGCCAGAAGGGCGGGACGCGGGCCTTGATGGAGGCGTCGCATGCGCTCGACGGCGCCTCCTACCGCGTCGAATGGAGCGAGTTTCCCTCCGCCCAGACCCTGATCGAGGCGCTGAACGCCGGCGCCGCCGACACCGGGACGGTGGGCGATGCGCCCTTCCTGTTCGGCTACGCCAGCGAGGCCAAGATCAAGGCGGTGATGGCCTATCACGCCGCCGCCGGCGGCGCCTCGACGGGCATCCTGGTTCCTGATGGCTCGCCGATCCGCACGCCGGCGGACTTGAAGGGCCGGCGCATCGCCACCGGCAAGGGCTCGATCGGCCACTACCTGCTGTTGCGAGTGCTGGAACAAGCGGGGCTGAAGCCGACGGAGGTGACGGTGGTCTACCTCTCGCCCGGCGACGCCAAGGCCGCGCTGGCGGCCGGCTCAGTGGACGCCTGGGCGACTTGGAACCCCTATATCGCGCTCGCGACCCTGCATGGCGACGACCGGGTGCTGGTCAACGGTCTCGGCCTGCTGCACGCTATCGGCTTCCAGGCCGCCACAGACGCCGCCATCGCCGCCAAGCGGCCTGTGCTGGAGGATTTCCTGCGCCGCCTGGCCAAGGCCGAAGTCTGGGAAAAGGACCATCAGGCTGAATACGCGCAGGTCCTGGCCAAGGACACAGGCCTGCCGCCCGACGTCGCCCAGGCCATGGTCGCCTCGCTGCGCCCTGCCCCCGCCCCTATCGACGCGGCCATGATCGCTGAGGAACGCGACACCCTGACCCGCTTCCACGCGGCCGGCGTCATCGATAGTACGCCGAGCCTGGAGGGGGCTTTCGATACCGGCTTCGACTACGCCAACAAGCCCTGAGCATCTATCAGGGCGCGAATGTCTGGCGCCCGGGGAATGACGCCGAACCCCGCGAGCCGGTCGGCGGCATGCTGCAACGCGGCGACCAGGACGGCGTTTGGCGCCGCCAGGGGTGAATTCTCCAGCGCTGCGATCCGGGTGGCGATGGTTGCTGGCATGTGGGTGGCGTTGGAGAGAAGACGAGCGTAGTCCGTCGGATGGGCGACGCTCCAGGCGTTGGCGTGCTGCAGCCGGACCAGGAATTCAGCGAGGGCCCGTCGCTTGACCGGATTGCGCAGGACCTGTTGCGAAGCCGCAATCAAGCCGTATCCGGGGTTCACACCCTGGCCATCCGCGAGCACCTGGGCGCCCTGCGCCTCGGCGACGAACTGGTAGACCCCAAAGGTGGCCCAGGCCTCGATCTTGCCGGCGGCGAACGCCGAGCTCGCGTCGATCGGCGATAGAAATCCTATGTTCACGTCCGACGGCTTCACACCCGCCTGGTCCAGCCGCTCCAGCAGCAGATAGTGGGCGATGCTGCCCCTGGCGCTGGAGACGATCACCTGCCGCCCCTTGAGATCGCCGACCCGGCGAATGTCAGAGCCGGGCGGCGTCAGTATGGCGACCTCACGCCCCGAGCTTCGGGTGGCGGCGACGATCTTCAGGGGACAACCGGCCGCGGCCGCCAGGATCACCGGGATGTCGCCCGCGAAAGCGGTGTCGACGGCGCCGGCGTTCAGGGCCTCCAGAAGCGGGGCCGCGCCGGGGAAGTCGGCCCAGCGAGCCTGGAAAGGCAGCCCCTTCAGTTCGCCGGCCGCCTCCAGTCTCGACCGGACCAGGTGAACCTGATCGCCGAGCACCAGGGCCGCGTCGTCTTTGCCGCTTTTCCCGCAGGCTGCAGCGACAAGACCGCCAAGGGCGGTGGTGACGGCTCGCCGTGTGGATCGCGGCGTCGTTCGTGTTTCAGGAGCAACTTGGCGCATCAGAAATCGACCGAGACCTTGCCGTAGTAGAACCCGCCGTCGGGCGAGAACGGCGACGGGCCATAGACGAACTGCGCGCTGCCTGTGGTGGGATCGCCGGGCCCGTTTTTGGACGGATGGACGTCGAACAGGTTGGACGCGCCCAAGGTCAGGCTGAGCCCGCGCCTGACCTCGTAGGTCACGTCGAGATCCGTCAGCCATTGGGACGCGTAGCGCGTGTCCTGCGAGGCGAGCTGGCTTCGGATCCAATGATAGAGCCGGTAGCGTGTCTCCTGCAGATCGACCTTGAACCTTCCGACGTCCCATTGCGCGCCCAGGATGATCTTGGTCTGGGGCAGGTTGCGGGTCAGGTCGCCGATCGTGGCGCGCGGCAGGAAGATCAGGCTGCCGCCAGGATTGGCTCCCAGCGCCGTAAGGGCGGCCGGCGTTGGCGCGATGCGGGTGACGCGGGTGTGGTTGTAGTTGAGAGCGGCGTCCAGCGAGAGCCGGCCCAGGTCGCCTAGCCCAAGCCTATAGTCGGCCACCACATCCAGGCCGTTGGTCGAGGTGTCGACGCCATTGGCGAAATAGGTGACCCAGGCGCTGGCCGGCACGCTGTTGGCGGTCAGGATGCTGCTCAGCGCCGGTCCGAACAGGGTGCCGGTGCGTATGATGCGGTTCTTGATATCGACCTGATAGCCGTCGATGGTCACGCTCAGGCGTGAGGTCGGCGTGAACACGACGCCCAGACCGAAATTGGTGGATTCCTCAGGCTTCAGATCCGTGGCGCCCAGCGCCCTAGCCAGCGGCGAGGCATTGGGCGCCAGGATGGTGAAGGTCGGCACGATGGCGCCGGTGTTCGGATCTATGCCCGTGCGGTTGTCGGTCTGGGCGTAGCCAGTCTGGGTCAGCGAGGGCGCCCGAAAGCCCGTCCCCACCGTGCCGCGAACGGCCAGCCACGGCGTGATCTCGTAGCGAGAATTGAACTTGTAGCCGAAGGTCGTGCCCGCCGCGTCGTCATAGTGTTCTACGCGCGCCGCGACACCGAGGTACCAGTTCTTGATCGGCGTGACGCCAATATCGACGTAGCCCGCCGCGTCGCCGCGCGTCAGGCGGACCTGGTTGGCGGGTGTAAGCACCACGCCCGCCTGGGCGCCGATCGAGGCCAGCTTGCCTACGTTCGGATCACCTGGCTGGTCGCCGGCCTCGATCACATAGCCGCCGTTTTCATACGCAAGGGGATCGCCGGCATAGGTCGAGAACCGCTCGGCGCGGTACTCAAAGCCGCCCGACACCTGCAGCGGTTCCGGCAGGCCTATGTTGAAGCCGCGCGTCAGGTCAAGATTGGTCACCCACTGCTCGAAGGCGTAGGTGGCGAGATTGGAGAAGCTGGTCGGCGAGGACGGCCCCAGCGATGGATTGATCGTCTGTTCGCTGTATTGGCGCACATGGTCCTTGCCATAGGTCGTGCTGAGGTCCCAGTGCGTCCCGCCCCAATCGCCCTTGGCGCCGAACAGGACCTGGAAATCGTATTCGACGGTGTTGTTCAGCGGATAGAAGCCATCGGGAAACAGCTGATCGATGTCCGCCACGCTGTTGGGGCGGCGAAAGTTGTTGCCGATGACGGTCCATCGCTGACCGGCCGTGCCGAAGGAATAGAGCTTCACTTGGTCGTTCAGGGGCGCTTCGGCGTTGTAGCCGAAGGAATATTGCTTGATCCCCGGGTCACCGTTGTGGGCGCCGTCGCCGTTCCAGGCGGCGTTCTTGGGGTTGCTGGCTGGAGCATAGGGCAGGACCGTCGCGAAGAAATTGTTCCAGGTCAGACCGCGTTGGCGCGCGTCGGCGCTCAGGTGCAGGAAGCCTCCATTGTCGCCCAGCTTGAACCCTGCGTCGGCCTGAAGCTTGTAGGTCGCGGTATCGCCGTGGCCTTCGCCCAGTGCGCCGCCGAGCGCGCTGAAGTGGAAGCCGTGGTCCTGGGATTTCAGGACCACGTTGACCACCCCGGCGACCGCGTCGGACCCGTATTGCGCCGCGGCGCTGTCCTTCAGCACCTCGACATAGGCGATCGAGCTCAAGGGCAGTTGGTCGAAGTCGACCGGATTGACGCCGCTCGTGTCACCGCCGCCATTGGCCAGAAGCGCGCCGTTGTGCCTCCGCTTGCCGTCGACCAGCACCAGGGTATAGGCCGGCCCGAGTCCCCGGTTGAACACTGGCCGCACGATGGAATTGACGCCGGCCGTGTTGGTTCCGAAGCCGATCGAGGGCAGTACGCTCGCCAGCGCCTCGCCGAGATCGGCGCGGCCGGGCGCGGAAAGTTGGTCTGCCTGCACGACGTCGATCGGCGCAGGACTTTGGGCGACGGTGCGCGGCTTGCCGCCCCGCACGCCGGTGACGATGATGGTGGAAGCCGGGGCGGCGCCCACAGAATCCACCGCCGCTGGCGCGGCGCTGTCGGCCGCCAGGTCAGACGCGGCATGGGCCATGGAGGCAAAGGAAAGCGCGGCCGAGGCGCCGGCCGATAATATCAATCGCATTCTGAAAGACAACAAAGCCCCCAAATAATCAAGGCCGCGGACTGTATTGTCCGCGGCAGGTCAGTTCTGCGAAATTACAGAATAGAAATTATTGAATATAATTGTCTTTTTAAATCATTCTTATTTCTTCATGACGCCCAAGCGTAAATTGAGGGCGATAGTGGCGTGGCCATTATAGAACAGTCAAAAAATGGCCGCTCATCCATGAGCGGGATGGGCGGCCAAATGCGGTCCACTGGGAGTGTGGAGGACAGGCTATTCTGCGGCGACCAGTGGCCGTCGGGCGGTCCGCTCGCGCACCAGGGGGATGAGGTCGCGGCCATAGGCGATTGCGTCATCCAGCGGATCGAAACCGCGGATCAGGAAGGTGGAGACCCCGAGATCGTAGTAGTCCAGCAAAGCGTCGGCGACCTGCTCGGGCGTGCCCACCAGGCCGGTGGAATTGCCCGCGGCGCCGGTGACGGCCGCGACGCCGGTCCACAGGCGCTTGTCGAGGCGGCTTCCCTGGGCGGCCGCTTGCAGCAGGCGCTGCGAGCCGGCGTTGGGCGGGGTGTGGCCCGAGGTCGGCAGGCCGGCGGCTTCGCGGACCGCGCGGGCGCGTTCGACGATCTCGTCGGCCCGCTTCCAGGCGGCTTCTTCGGTGTCCGCCAGCACAGGGCGCAGTGATAGGCTGAAGCGTACCTGACGGCCATGCTGGGCGGCGGCGGCGCGAACGCCGGCGATGGACTGGCGCACCTGGGCCAGGGTCTCGCCCCACAGAGCGTAGATGTCGGCATGCTTGCCGGCCACCGGGATGGCCGCGTCGGAGGAGCCGCCGAAATAGATCGGGATGTGCGGCTGCTGCAGCGGCTTGACCCCGCCGAAGGCCTGCTCGACCTGATAGTAGCGGCCCTTGTAGTCGAAGGGCGTCGGGCTGGTCCATTCTTGGCGAACGATATCGAGGTATTCGTTCGTGCGGGCGTAGCGTTCGTCCTTGGTCAGATGATCGCCGTCCTTGCGCAGCTCGGCGTCCGATCCGCCGGTGATGATGTGCACGGCGATGCGCCCGCCGCTGAAGTGGTCAAGTGTGGCGAGCTGGCGCGCCGCTACGGTGGGCGCGGTGAAGCCCGGGCGGTGGGCGATCATGAACTGGAGCTTCTTGGTCACCGAGGCGGCGTAGGCCACCACCAGCTGGCTTTCCGGCGAGGTCGAGCCGAAGGCGACCAGCGCCCGGTCGAAGCCGCCATCCTCGTGCGCCTTGGCCACCGCCTCCACATAGTCGCGGTCGATCACCGGGCCCTCATAGGGATGGATCTCCGAGGCATGATGAGTGCCGACATAACCGATGAATTCTACGCTCATGACCTTCGGGTCCTTTCGAGATTGCAGGCTTTGTTGGGGCTCATGCTATCCGGTCAAGCTTCTGAAATTTAACAAGAATCTCTGATCCTTGACATGAGCGGCGCTCAATCCGGTCAGATGACGAAGAAGCCGTGGGTCCCATCGCGGGCCAGCTGCTCGACCAGGCCGAACTCCCAGTCGAGATAGGCCTGCTTGGCGGTGGCGGCGTGGTCGGCGCCCTCATAGGGCCGGCGATAGACGTCATCCGGCGGCGAGGCGGCGCTGGTCAGGCCGCGCTCGAGCTCGAATCCCGCCGCAACCCAGGCCTCAGTCCCGCCAGCCAGCACCTGGGCCGGGCGATCGGACAGGGCCTCGACCTCCGCCACCGCGAGCCTGGCCAGCACCCCGTCGGGCGAGGTCAGGACGATCGAACGGCCCTGCGGCACGACCGCCAGGGCCTCGTCCAGGCGGGCGCGGATGGCGAACCAGGCTCCTGGGATGTGGCCCTTGCGGTGGCGAGGGCTGGGGGCGAGGTCGACCAGCGTCACCGCCTCGCGCGCCAGGGCCTCGGCCAGATCGGCGGGCACGATGACCTCAGCCGCCGGCAGGGGCGGCAGGGTCGGCCGCCAAGGTCTGGTCTCGAGCTCGCCGTCGAAGCCGCCCTCCAGAACAAAGGCGTCCCAGCCCATCTGGGCCAGCCACGAGGCGGTCATGTCCGCCCGCGGGCCGATGTCGTCGGCCAGGACGATGCGCCCGCCCCGGACCGGAGCGAACACGTCGGTCTCCTGCACCAGTTGGCCGCCCGGCGCGCTGCGAAAGCCCCGTATATGGCCGGCGGCGTATTCCTCGGGCGTGCGCACATCGAAGCGATAGAGCGTGCGATGGTCGCCGGCCTTGGCGATGGCCTCCAGGTCTGAGGGCGTCAACCGCCGCACGCCGGCCCGCTCGGCCACGGTGCGGGCCCGAGCCCTGGCTTCATGGGCGCTTCGTGGCGGCTCGTCCGGAAAGCGGCGGGATTGGCCATGATCCAGGGCCTGACCGGCCAATGTCCAGCCAATGGCCCCATTGCGCAGGGCGGCGACCGGATTGGGTAGGCCGGCGTTGATCAGCGACTGGGCGCCGATGATGCTTCGGGTGCGGCCGGCGCAGTTGACCACGATGGTGGTCTTCGGGTCCGGCGCCAGCTCCGGCGCGCGCAGCACCAACTCTGCGCCCGGGACGCTGACGCCGGTGGGAATGCTCATGGTCTGGAACTCGTCGAACCGGCGCGCGTCCAGCACCACCAGGTCCGCCCTGGCGTCAATCAGCGCCTGCAGGTCCTCAGCCGCCACGGAGGGCGTGGCCCGGCGGCTGTCGACCAGCTCGCCAAAAGCCTTGCTGTAGGAATTGACATCCTGGAACAGCTCAAAGCCCGCCTTGCGCCAGCCGCCCAGCCCGCCCTCCAGGGCGCGCAGGCAGCCATAGCCCAGCCGCCGCAGGCGATCCGCGGCCGGCGCCACCAGGCCTTCGCCGTCGTCATAAAGGACGATTGGCGTGTCCCTGCGCGGAATGCGGTCCAGCACCTCCACCTCCAGCCGGCTCAGCGGCAGGCAGGCGGCGAACAAGGGATGGGCCTTGGCGAACGGATCCTCTTCCCGAAGGTCGATCAGGGCCACCTCGCGGCGCAGCAGCAGGGCCAGGCGCACCTCGGCGGGACTGACGGTCGGGATCATCGCGCGGGGCTCTCAGCGATCGGGTCGGCTGTCGCCGCCAGCGCGGACAGGTCCCAAAGATTGGGCAGGCTGGTGTTGGCGTAGCCGGAAATGAAGGGTTTGGCGCGCCCACCCTCGTCGAAGGTCGAGCGCTCGACCGCGCCGATATTGGCGCCATAGACGTGGATGCTGATCGAGACCCGGTCGTCGAAGGCGTTGCTGACCTTGTGGATGTCGCCGATGCGGGGCGAGACCGCGTCGACCTGACCAGCTTCCAGACGTTCCTCCAGACCGCGGATCAGGACGCCGCCCGGGACCGCGTGTTCGAAACGCTCGCTGAGCTCGGAGCCGCGCAGGACCCCGACCAGGCCCCAGACCGTGTGGTTGTGGATCGGCGTCGACTGCCCGGGTCCCCAGACGAAGCTGACCACCGAAAAGCGCTCAGCTGAGTCGCAGTGCAGCAGGTACTGGCGATAGCGCTCGGGCGAGGGCTGGGCGTAGGCGTCCGGCAGCCAGTCGTCATGGGTGATCAGGTCGGTCAGCAGCCGCCGCCCGCCGCGCAGCGCCGCCTCTTCGCCTCCACCCTGCTCCAGTAGGATGGCGAAACGCCTGACGAAATCGCGCAAGCGGGCAAGACTCATGCGACTTCGGCCCTCCGAGAGGCTGGATGCTCGGCCACGTCCTGCGAGGGCTCGACGCCGAGATGACCGAGAAGGCGGGTGCGAACCGTCTGCAAAGCGCCCTCTATGCGCCGCGGGCGCTCCGCCTCGATGCGCTCCTCAGCGTTGATCCGGCCATCCTTCAGCACCAGGACGCGGTCGGACAGGGCGATGGCCTCGTCGACATCGTGGGTGACCAGCAGCACTGCTGGGCGATGGGTCCGCCAAAGGGCCAGGACCAGTTCATGCATCTTGAGCCGGGTCAGGGCGTCGAGGGCGGCGAAGGGCTCGTCCAACAGCAGCAACTGCGGCTCGCGCACCAAAGCGCGCGCCAGCGCAGCCCGTTGCGCCTCGCCGCCGGACAGGGTGGCCGGCCAGGCGTCTAGCCGGTGGCCAAGGCCCACCTCGCGTAGCGCGGCCTCGGCCTTGGCGCGGGGCGACGGCCCGCCAAGGCCCAGGGTCACGTTCTTCCACACCGGCTTCCAGGGCAGAAGGCGAGGCTCCTGAAAGACGACGGCCCGCGCGCCTGGCGTTCGCACCGCCTGGCCGTCCACCGGGTCAAGGCCGGCCAGGGTGCGCAGCAGGGTGGTCTTGCCCGAGCCGCTGCGGCCCAGGAGAGCGACGAACTCTCCCGGCGCGATGTCGAGGTCGAGATTCTGCAGGATGGTCGTCCGGCCGAACTTGCGGGTGAAGCCGCGCAAGGCGACGGCGGGCTCACTGCGCGAAGGTGCAACGGGGCGGCGGATGGGGGAGATGGACACCGGGGCTCTCCTCACGCTTTCACCAAGCTGGGGCGCCAGGCCAGGAGCCGCGCCTCCAGGGCCCGCACAACGAAATCAGCGCCCAGGCCCAGGAGGGCGTAAACCAGGATGCAGGCGACAATCACGTCCGTGCGCATGAAATCACGGGCGTTGTTGATCAGATAGCCCAGACCCGCCTGGGCGTTGATCTGTTCGGCCACCACCAGGATCAGCACCGACACCGACAGGGCATAGCGCAGGCCGACCAGGAAGGCGGGCAAGGCGCCAGGGATGATGACGTGGATGATCAGGCCGAGATCCGATAGGCCAAAGCTGCGGGCCGCCTCGGCCAGGCGCACATCCACGCCGCGCACCCCATTGTAAAGGTTCAGATAGATCGGGAAGGTGGCGGCGAAGGCTATCAGGGCGATCTTGGCGCTCTCGCCTATGCCCATCCAGACGATCAGCAGCGGCGACAGGGCGAACACCGGCACGGTGCGCAGCATCTGCACCGGCGGGTCGACCGTCAGCTCGCCCCGCTTGGAAAGACCAGCCGCCAGGGCCAGGCCGCTTCCCAGGATGAGGCCGATGGCGAGGCCGGCCGCCACCCGGCCCAACGAGACCAAAAGGTTTGAGGGCAGCTCTCCTGACAAGGTCATGTCCCACAGGGTGGCGGCCACCGCAGACGGCGCCGCCAGGACCCGGGTCGGGATCACCCCGGCGCGCGATCCGATCTCCCACAGCAGCACCAGCGCCAGGGGCGAGCCCCATCGGCCGAGGTTGAGCCGAGGGAGCTTGAGCTTCATCGGGGTCGGTGACGATACCGGAGCCCCCGCCAGGTCTGCCGTCAAGCTCATGAGAAGCCGTCCTGTCACACCGCGCCGCTGGACGAGCGGCGCTCCAGCCCACAGCGAACCCTTCTATTCCTACCGTTTCAATAGACTTATTCTGTGGGGCCGCTTAAGAGTTTCTCATACGAGCCGCATCGGCTCCCACCCTTAGGGTTGTGCGCCCTTGAACAGCCAGACGCCGATGCCAGTCAACATTCCCACCGAACTCCTGCGCAGCTTCGCCGCCATCGTCGACTCCGGTTCGATGCTGCGCGCCACCGAGCGCGTCTTTGTCACCCAGTCCGCCCTCAGCCTGCAGATGAAGCGACTGGAGGAGACCCTACAGGCGCCGCTATTCCATCGCGACGGTCGCCGCCTGGCTCTGACGCCCGCCGGCGCGACCCTGCTCGGCTTCGCGCGCGAAATGCTGGCGGTCAACGATCGGGCGGTGGGCGCGCTGAACGGCGACGTCCTCGCCGGCCCGGCGCGGGTGGGCATGGTGCAGGACTTCGCCGAGGTCTTGCTGACGGGAGTGCTGTCCCGCTTCGCCGACCTGAACCCGGATACCCAACTTCAGGTGCGCGTCGGCGGCACCCACGAACTGCTCGAACTGTTGCAAGCCGACCGGCTGGACGTGGTCCTGGCCATGGGCGCGGCGGACGACGCGGCCGCGATCCGCACTGCGCCGGTATTCTGGCTGGGCGAGCCCCAGTTGGCCGAGCAGGAGATCCTGCCGCTGGCCGTGCTGGAGCCGCCGTGCCGCTTTCGCGACGCTGCGCTGCGGGCCCTGGAAGCGGCCGGCAGGCCCTATCGGATCGTGCTGGAGACCCCGAGTCTGTCGGTCCTGCGGGCAGCCATCGAGGCCGGCCTCGGCGTCAGTTGCCGCACGGCGATCTTTTCCGACCGGCGCATAGAGGAGGCCTCGCTTCCTGACCTTCCTGATGTAGCCTATGTCCGCCACCTGCGGCCCGAGCCGCACCCGACCATCATGCGGCTGGCGGACCTGATCCGCTCGGCCGTGTCGGAGCTGAGTGTGCGCCAGGGCTGACAGCCATGTCGACACCGCCTGTGATCGCCGTCGTCGGCGCCGGCTTCAGCGGCGTCCTGGCCGCCCTTCGCCTGCTGGAGACGGGGCCGCCAGGCGCACGCATCTTCCTGATCGAGAAGACGCCCGGCTTCGGCCGCGGGCTCGCCTATGGCGCCCACAACCCCAATCATCTGCTCAATGTGCGGGTCGGCAACATGTCGGCCTTTCCCGAGGCGCCCGATCACCTGATCCGCTGGCTGGCCGACCGGGGCGGTTGGGGCGGCCAGGACCGGGCCGACGCCTTCATCACCCGCGGGACCTATGGCGACTACCTGGCTTCCCTGCTGAGGGCGGCCATCGCCCGGCCGGATGGAGCCGAGCGGCTGGTGCTGGTGGCGGACGCGGCGGTCGGCCTGAGCTTTGCGGACCGCGGCTGCATCCTGGACCTGGCTATGGGCCGCCGCCTGAGCGTCGACGCTGTGGTGCTGGCGGCAGGCGCCCTGGCGCCGGTGACTCCCGCCGGCGCGGGGCTGGAAGCGCTTGGGCCCCAGCTATTCGCGCCAGACCCCTGGGCCCGCGGCGCCCTCGACAGGTTGGATCCGCTGGCCGACGTCCTGTTGCTGGGGTCCGGCCTGACCATGGTGGACATCGCCCTCGACCTCGTGGCGCGCGGGCATCGGGGTCGCTTGGTGGCCCTGTCACGCCGGGGGCTGGCGCCCCACCGCCACGAACGCGTCAGCCCCGTCGCCGGCCTGCCGGCGGAGTTCGCCCAGCTCCCGCTTTCCAGCCGACTGCGCGAGCGCCGCCGGCGCGCCGCCGAGGTCGGCTGGCGCGAGGCCGTGGACGAGCTGCGCCCGATCACCCAGGACCTGTGGCGCGCCGCCGACCTGACCGAGCGCCAGCGCTTCCTGCGCCATCTGCGGCCGTGGTGGGATATCCATCGCCACCGGATGGCGCCGGCCGTGGCGGACAAGCTCGACGCCCTTCGAGCGGACGGCCGGCTGCTCATCCGGTCGGGCAGGGTGGTCGCGGCGTCGCCCGCGGGCGAAGAGGCCCGCATCGAGTGGAGGCCGCGGGGCTCGGCCACCATCGAGACCCTTCTTGCCGGCCGCGTCCTCAATTGCACGGGAATCGGCGCGGACCTGTCCAAGACCCGCGATCCGCTCCTCAAGAGCCTGATCGACCAGGGCGTGGCGCGGCCCGATGGCCTCGGCCTCGGCCTGGAGATCGATAACGAGTGCCGAGTTGTGGGCGCAGACGGCCGCCTGGGGCGCCCGCTCTACGCCGCCGGTCCCATCACCCAGGGTTATTCCTGGGAAGTCACCGCCGTGCCCGATATCCGAAAACAGGTCACGGCCCTGGCCACGGCGCTGACCGCACGGCTGTCTGAGAGAGGGAACGATTAGCGATCTGAAAACATTGATGATCTCTCATCGTCCATATGAAAACTCATCGATTGAATGAGGCCCATCCGGCGCGCTGATTGGGGGAAAGCCACCTGAGATGGGAACGTCGATGACCGACCAGCCGAACGATTCCGTGCGCCAGATCCTGGGCGCCCTGCACGCCGAACGGCTGCGGTCGATGGACCCCGCCGCCCTCAAGATCAACATCGACCAGCGCCGCACCCTGGTGGAGACCGCCAACTATGCCGGCTTCGTCAAACCGGGGGATCGGGTCCAGGCCTTCACCCTGCCAGAGGTGGATGGCGGCGAGGTCGAACTCGACTCTCTCCTGGAGACAGGGCCGGCGGTGCTGGTCTTCTTTCGCTTCGAAGGCTGCCCCGCCTGCAACCTCGCCCTGCCCTATTACCAGCGCCGGCTTCACCCGGCCCTGAAGGCCCTTGGCGCGACCCTGGTGGCGGTCAGCCCGCAGGTCCCCGAGCGTCTGGTCGCGATCAAGCGGCGCCATGAGTTTGAGTTCCTCGTGGCCAGCGATCTCGGCAACGCGCTCGGCCGGCGCTTCGGCATTCTCTATACTTTCGACGAGCCCTCGAAAGCCGCGGCCCTGGCCAGGGGGTCGTTCATTGGCGATGTCACCGGCACAGGCACGTGGGAGTTGCCCATGCCTGCCATCGTGGTCATCGGCCAGGACGGCCGTGTCGTCTTCGCCGACGTCACCCCGGACTGGCTGGCGCGGACAGAGGCCGAGCCCGTGATCGCGGCGGTGAAGAGCCTGAGCCTGGCTCCGGCGCCTTGATCGCGACCCGGCTCGAAGAACGCCGTTCGGGCAGATTGAAACGGCGTCGATTCGGGAGGAGTATCGCGCCGGGCGCCGCGGCCAAGCCCATCCGGGCGCGGCGGCCACCACTACCCGAGCGGAGAAGCCTAGATGACCCTGCAGCTGAACGAGATCGCCCCTGACTTCGAGCAGGACACCACCGCGGGCAAGATCCGTTTCCACGAATGGGCGGGCGACGACTGGGTGGTGCTCTTCTCCCATCCCAAGGATTTCACGCCGGTCTGCACCACCGAACTCGGCGCCGTGGCTCGCCTGAAGCCGGAGTTCGACAAGCGGGGCGTCAAGGTGATCGGCTTGTCGGTGGACCCCGTCGACAATCACGAGAAATGGGCCCGCGACATCGCCGAGACCCAGGGCCTCGCCCCCAACTATCCGATGATCGGCGACACCGACCTGAAGGTCTCCAAGCTCTACGGCATGTTGCCGGCGGACACCGAAGGGACTTCAGAGGGCCGCACCGCCGCCAACAACGCCACGGTGCGCAACGTCTTCATCATCGGCCCTGACAAGCGCATCAAGTTGATCATCGCCTATCCCATGACCACCGGCCGCAATTTCGACGAGGTGCTACGGGTGATCGATTCGATGCAGCTGACCGCCAAGCACAAGGTGGCGACGCCCGTAAACTGGAAACAGGGCGAGGATGTGATCATCGTTCCGGCGGTCAGCAACGAAGAGGCCAAGACGATGTTCCCGGGTGGCTGGACCGAGCACAAGCCCTATCTGCGCACCGTCAAGCAACCAGGCTGACGACCGCACGGCGCTGCGTTCGGGTTAACGCGGATTTGGGGTTGACCCTGAGGATGTGATTCTGTGCGGCTCCTGATTCTTGGGAGCCTCCGATGCCTCTGACGT
>FSWM01000753.1_pt1 | contig 51118 bp, 46 predicted proteins | sample 1637841 | NCBI WGS metagenome assembly FSWM01 (sample SAMEA3914789, study PRJEB12502) | metagenome | biome: forest; material: soil | place: Canada | collected 2011-07-03 | depth 0.3 m | reverse complement strand
GCTCATCCCCGCGAAGGCGGGGATCCAGATTCATCCACCAATTTCAATGGGCTTCACCTGGATCCCCGCCTTCGCGGGGATGAGCGGGATTGATTGGAGTTTCGACCGCTCCCCACCCACCCCTGCCCTTGCGGGAGCCCGCTTCAGGTCGGGGCGCCGACGAACTGAACTGAACTGTACTCCCAACCTTGACATTGGCCTGAATCTCTGTTGCTATTTTGTTCCATGCTGCACGTCGATCCTACAAACCTCTCTGTCGATGCGACCGTGGCCGACGCCGCGGGCTCGGCGCAGGTGCGGGCGCTGGTCGAGCAGGAGGTCGCCATGCTGACGCGGCTGGCGCAGATCGGGCTCAACATCGCCGAGGCGGTCGAGCGGCAGGCTGTGGCTCAGGCGCAAATCGCGGAACGGGCGGCGGAGACCGGGGCGGCGGCGAGCGAGGTCTCAGCCGTTCTTGGCCAGCCGGGCGTGGTCTATCAGCGCGTGGCGCGGGCGGTGCGCCTGACCCTGGCGCTGCGAGCCAAGGCGGTGAAGGAATTGATGGCCCTGGACCAGGGCCAGGCGTTGGCGCGGCAGGCGCGGGACAAGGCGGCGGAGGAAACTGCGGCCGAGGCCGATCCGGTGGGGCGGCGTCGCGGGCGCATCGATCGCATCGTCCGCCGGGTGATTGAGGCGGAAGAAGCCGACGAGGACGAGGTCGAGCGGCTGTCCGGCGAGGCCTGGGAGCGGCTGATCGACGAGGACGTCTATGGCGACGTCATGGCGCGGCCGATCGGCGAGATCGTGGCGCGGGTCTGCGAGGATTTGGGGCTGTCACCGGACTGGAACGCCTTGGCGCGGGAGGCCTGGGCGGTGGAAGAAGCCGCGAGCGGCGCGCCGGGGTCTCCGTTCGTGGCGCGGGCGGGGCCGCAATCGGCGTCGCCCTGAGGGGCGGACAGACGGACCGATCAACAAGCTCGGCTGCTTGCAGAAATCAGCTGTGAGAACCCTTCCCCCCTTGTGGGGGAAGGAGGGGCCCGCCCGCGTAGCGGGTGGGAGGATGAGGGGTCGCACCGGCCTCTCAGCTTTGCTCTTGCGCGGCGGCGACAACGAAACGGACGGGCCGGTGCTCATCCTCCCACGGCTTCGCCGCGGGCCCCTCCTTCTCCCACAAGGGGAGAAGGGGTGATTTCAAGCTCAAACGGATCGCCCGCAGGGGCCTCGCGGCCTCGGCCGATGGCTAGGATCGTGGCGCTCATGCGTCCGCGCCGGCCCAGCTGGTCGTCGGCGAGGCGCACCAGCAGGGCGTTGGGCGTGGCGCTTGGCGCGGCTTGGCGGAGCGTGGCGGCGATCCGGGCTTCGGGTGTTGCGGGGTCCTGGGCGCAGGCCAGGATGAAAGCCGCTGCCGGGGAGCGGCTGATGCCCATCCAACAGTGCAGAAGCAGGGTCTCATAGGGTTCGAACGACGCGCCGAAGGCCAGCAGGCGGGCGACCATGTCCGCGTCGGGCGGCGTAAGGCCTGCTGCCGGCTCGGTGATGTCGTTGAAGCGAAGCACGAGCCGCGCCGCATCGCCCGGGGTGTCGGGCGCGGGCTGGTCGGGAGACAGCAGGCTGATGACGCCGGCGGGGCGGCTGCGGCCCAATTCGCGCTCCAGGTCGGCCAGGGCGCAGACGACGAGCTTCATGCGCCGGCGAACATGGCGGCGGCGCCCATCAAGAGGGCCGCTTCCGCCAGTTGCTCCACCGCGCCCAGCACGTCCCCAGTCACCCCGCCGATCAGCTTGCGCGACGTCAGCGCCATCGACAGCGAAACCGCTCCGGCCAGGCCGACGGCAAGAGCCGCCCTGGGCAGGCCCAGCAGGACCAGCGGCCAGGCGCCGAGCGCCAGGGCGATGGCGGCGTCCCGCGCACGCGCCCCGCGGGCCGCCGGCTTGACCTTGGCCGCGTCGATATCGCCGGCATAGGGCAAGGCGGCCATGACCACGACCGCCGCCGCCCTCGCCCCGCCGTGCGCCACCATCAGGGCCACGGCGCCGCTCCAGGGCGAAAGGCTGGCGAGCAGGCCGATCCGCAGCATCAGCACCAGGCCGAGCGCCAGGGCTCCGTAGCTGCCGATGCGGCTGTCCTTCATGATCGCCAGCCGGCGCTCGCGGTCGTGGCCGCCGCCGAGGCCGTCGGCGGTGTCGGCGAGCCCGTCCTCATGGAAGCCGCCGGTCGCCAAGACGCTGGCGGCCACGGCCAGCACCGCCGCCGGCAGGCCGGGCCAGAACCGTCCGGCCAGCAGCCACACCGCCGCAGACAGCAGGCCGACCCCCTGGCCCACCAGCGGAAAATAACGCGCCGAGCAGGCGATCCAGTCCGGCTCGATGGCCTCAAGCCGCGGCGTCGGCAGGCGCGTCAGGAATTGCGCGGCGCAGGTGAGCAACCGTCCCTGCCGGACCAGCCGGTTCATAGGCGGCCTGAGAGCACGTCGTCCAGGCTGGCGACCTGGCTGAGCACCCTGGCTGCGGCCCGCACGATCGGCGCGGCCAGCACGCCGCCCGTGCCCTCGCCCAGGCGCATGCCGAGTTGCAGCAGCGGCTCCGCCTCCAGCGCCTGGAGCAGGGTCTGATGGCCGCGCTCGGCCGAGGCGTGGGCGAAGACGCAATAGTCCTGGGCCGCGGGGACCAGGCGGATGGCGGCCAGGGCGGCGACGCTGGAGATGAAGCCGTCGACGATGACCACGCGCCGACGCGCCGCGCCGCCCAGGACCAGGCCGGCCATCATGACGACCTCCAGCCCCCCGAACTCGGCCAGCACGTCCAGCGGCGCCTGGGCGTCGGTGCGGGCGGCGGCGCGGGCGAGGATCTTGGCCTTTCGCTCCAGGCCGGCCGCGTCATGCCCGGCGCCGACGCCGATGCAGGCGTCCAGCGGCGCGGGGGCCAGGCGGTGCATGAGCAGGGCGGCGCTGGCGGTGTTGCCGATGCCCATCTCACCCGGGATCAGGGCGTCGATCCCCTCGTCCGCCGCCGCCTCGGCCAGCGCTGCGCCGCGGGCCAGGGCCTGGCTGACCTCGGCGGCCGTCAGGGCGGCTTCGACGGCGGCGTTGCGTGAGCCTTTGCGGATCTTGGCCTCGATCAGGCCGGCGTGGGGCGCGAGGTCCGCGTCGACGCCGGCGTCCACCACCATGACCTCGACGTCGCAGGCCTGCGCCAGGGCGTTGACGCTGGCCCGGCCGGCCAGGAAGGTCGCGACCATCGCCGCCGTCACCGCCGACGGGTAGGCGGACACCCCCTCAGCGTTGAGGCCGTGATCGCCGGCGAAGACGTAGGCCCGCCCGCGCTCCACACTCGGGTCCGCCCGCCCCTGGATCGCCCCGATCCGGATCGCCAGGTCCTCCAGCCGGCCCAGCGCGCCGGGCGGCTTGGCCAGGCCGTCGATTTTGGCGCGCAGCGCCTGGGACAGCGCCGGATCGGTGTTGGCGATGGCGGGAAGGGTGAACAGGTGTGGTTGATCGGTCATAGGCCGGCGATCCTCGCAATGGCGTCGATATCGAGGTTGCGGGCGAGCACCTCGGCGATTTCGTCGAGCAGGCTGTCGACCCGATGGGCATGGTCGCCGGGCGCGGACGCGGCGCCGATATCGGCCAGCAGGGCGGCCCGCGCCTCGCTGCGGTCGAACAGGCCGTGCATATAGGTCCCGGCGATCCTGCCGTCGGCGGAGATCGCGCCATCGGGTCGCCCGTCGCCATGAACGAGGAACGGGCGCGCCAGGCCAGGTCCGGTGGTGACGCCCACGTGCATCTCATAGCCGGCGAAGGCTTGGCCGGACTCCGCCAGGACGCCGGCGGCGGGCCGCAGGGTCTTGCGCCCGGTCAGCACGGTCTCGACGTCCAGCAGGCCCAGGCCGTCGGCGGCGCCCGCCGGGCCCTCAAGCCCCTGGGGATCGGCGATGCGCCGGCCGAGCATCTGGTAGCCGCCACAGAGGCCCAGCACGCGCCCGCCCCGGCGCACATGCGCCTTCAGGTCGATGTCCCAGCCCTCGCTCCTCAGCATCGCCAGGTCCGACAGGGTGGCCTTGGAGCCCGGCAGCACGGCCAGGTCGGCGTCGCCCGGCAAGGGCTGCCCCGGGGGTATGAAGGTGAAATCAACCGCTGGCTCGGCGCGCAGGGGATCGAAGTCGTCAAAATTGGCCAGGCTGCGCAGCAGGGGCGCAACGATCCGCACCCGGCCGCCGGCCCCGCCCCTGCCGGGCCGCTCCAGCACCACCGCATCCTCCGCCGGCAGCTTCCGCGCCGCCGCGAGCCACGGCGCCATGCCCAGGTCCGGCCAGCCGGTGCGGCGGACGATCTCCCCTCGCCCGCTGTCGAACAGGCTCGGATCGCCGCGAAACTTGTTGATCAGGAAGCCCTTGATCATCGCCCGGTCGTCCTCATCGAGCACGGCGTAGGCCCCGACCAGGGCGGCGATGACGTGGCCCCGATCGATATCGCCCACCAGCACCACCGGCGTGGCGCTCGCGCGGGCGAAGCCCATATTGGCGATGTCGCGCGCTCGCAGATTGGTCTCCGCCGGGCTGCCAGCGCCCTCGACCAGCACCAGGTCCGCCTCGCCCTGCAGCCGCCGAAAGCTCTCCACGGCGGTTTCGAGCAGGCTGGCCTTGCGGTCCTGATAGGCGCGGGCGGTCCAGTTGCCCTGCATGTGGCCGCGCACGATCAGCTGGGCGCCGACATCGCTCTGCGGCTTAAGCAGCACCGGGTTCATGTCCACGGTCGGCGGCGTGCGGCAGGCCTGGGCCTGGACCGCCTGGGCCCGGCCGATCTCGCCGCCATCGGCGGAGACGGCGGCGTTGTTGCTCATGTTCTGCGGCTTGAAGGGGCGCACCCGCAGGCCCCGATTCGCGAACAGCCGGCACAGGCCCGCCACCAGGGTGGACTTACCCACGTCCGAACCGCAGCCCTGGATCATCAGCGCCGCGCTCATCGCCGCCTCCGTCCGATCAGGCCATAGGCGGCGACACCCGCGACCAGGAGAAGGCACGCCTTGCGATAGACCGCCAGGCCGCGCCCAAGGTCCTCGGCCCGTGGCGTCGGGGCGCCGTCGTTGAACACGGGCCGTTCGGCTGGAACGCCGTCATAGGTCGCCGGCCCACCGAGCCTGACTTGCAAGGCCCCGGCCATGGCCGCCTCGGGCCAGCCGGCGTTGGGCGAGGCGTGCTTGGGCGCATCGCGGACCATGGCCCGCCAACCCCGGCCGCCGGCCAGGGCGACCAGCGCGCCGGCGATGCGCGCCGGGACCAGGTTGGCCACATCGTCCGCCCGCGCCGCCGCCCAACCGAACGCGCGCCAACGCGGCTCTTTGTGTCCGATCAAGCTGTCCGCGGTGTTGATGGCCTTATAGGCATAGAGCCCCGGCAGGCCCGCCACCGCCAGCCAGAAAGCCGGCGCGACCACCCCGTCGTTGAAGCTCTCCGCCAGGCTTTCCAGCGCCGCCGCGGCGACCTCGGACTCGCCTAACCCGTCGGTGTCGCGGCCGACGATCCGGCCCACCGCGGCCCGGGCTTCGGCCAGCTTGCCGGCCTGCAACGGGCGGCGCACCGCCTCCACGTGATCGTGCAGGCTGCGCTGGGCGAGGCCAGGCGTGGCGAGCAGCGCGGCCAGGATCGCCGGTCTGCCGGAGCGGTCGGCGACGCGCTGCAGCGCCAGGCCGAAGCCCCAGCCGCAAGCGGCCGCCAAGGCCGCGGTCGCCACGCCCTTCAGGCGCCTCTGGCCCTCCGGTGACTCCGGCCGATTGTGCCATTGCTCCAGTCCGCCGATCAGGGCGCCGATCCAGCTGACGGGATGTCCGACACGGCGATAGGCCCGGTCCGGATAGCCGAGCATCGCCTCCAGGATCATCGCCATGGCGGCCCTAGTCATGACCGTTCAGATCCTGGCGGCCGAGGATGTCGAGCAGGGGGCCGCCGTGGCCTTCGATCCAGCGGGCGTCCACGGCGTAGGCCTCGGCCAGCACCGCGGGGGTCAGGGCCTCGATCGCCGGGCCATCGGCGAGGATGCGCCCTTCGGCCATGACCACGACCCGGTCGGCGGTGCGCGCGGCGAAGGCCAGATCGTGCAAGGTCACCACCACCCCGACGCCCCGCGTGGCGATCGCGCGCAGGAGACCGGCGGCGTCGAGCTGGTGGCCAAGATCGAGGCCGGTGAGCGGCTCGTCCGCGAGGAGCCAGGCCGGCTCTCCGGCCAGGGCCCGGGCGATCAGCGCCCGCGCCCGCTCGCCGCCGGACAGGCTGGTGACGTCGCGTCCGGCGAAGGCGGCCATGCCGGTGCTGTCAAGCGCCCGGTCCACGGCCGCAGCGTCGGCGGCGCTCTCGCCGAACACCCCCCGATGGGCCGTGCGGCCGAGGCGGACGAAGGTGTGGACATTCAGACGCCAGGCGATCTCCGGCGTCTGGGGCAGGTAGCCGATCCGTCTGGCCCGCTCGCGATCGCTCAGGGCCGCGATGGCGCGGCCCTCCAGGCGAATATCGCCCTGGCTCGGCGTGCGCAGCCCTGTCAGACAGCTCAGCAGGGTCGATTTCCCCGCGCCATTGGGGCCGACGATGGCGGTGACTTCGCCGGCCCGAAGCGCCAGGTCGACGACGTCCAGCACCGTGCGCCCGCCGAGGCGCACGCTCGCCCGGTCTGCGATCAAGCCGTTCACGCCAGCCTCCGGCGCATCGAGATCAGCAGCGCCAGGAAGAACGGCGCGCCCAGGGCGGCCATGGCGACGCCCACATGCACCTCGTTGGCGTTGGGCGTGGCGCGGACCAGGATGTCGGCGGCCAGCAGCAGGTCCGCGCCGGCCAGGGCGCTGGGGATCAGGAGGCGGCTCGGCCGTCCACCGACCCCCCAGCGGACCAGGTGCGGGACGATCAGGCCGACGAAGCCGATCACCCCGGTCACCGCCACCGCCGCCCCGCAGGCCAGGCCTACGCCCACGGCGATCATCACCTGGGTGCGCCTCAGGGAAACACCAAGCGCCCGCGCGCCGGTTTCGCCCAGGGTCAGGGCGTCGAGCGCCGGGCCCGTAGCCAGCAGCACCGCGCCGCCGGCGATGATGAAGGGCGCGGCGGTGCGAACATCGATAATGCTGCGGTCCGCCAACGAACCCAGCAGCCAGCTGGTGATCTCGGACGACGCCCAAGGGTTCGGCGACAGGCTGAGCGCCAGGGCCACGCCGGCGGTGGCGATAGTGTTCAAGATCACGCCGGCAAGCAGGAAACTCACCGCCTCGCCCGCCGGCGCCGCAACCAGCACCAAAAGGATCACCCCCACCGCCGCCCCGCCCATGGCGAACGCCGTTAGTATCCAGGGCGAGCCCGTAGCGAGGTTCAAATAGAGCGTCAGCACCGCGCCCAGCGCCGCCATGGCGGAGACGCCGAGGACGCCCGGGTCGGCCAGCGGATTGCGCGTATAGCCCTGCAGGGTCGCGCCGCTGAGACCCAGCGCCCCACCGACCAGTATCCCGAGCAGGGTGCGCGGGATGCGCAGCTCGGTGATGATCAGCCAAGCCGGGTCGCCGGCCCCGCCCAAGTGGTCAAGCGGCATCCAAACGCGTCCGGCGACCACCGACAGGCCGCAAAGCGCCACCAGCAGGATCAAGAGCCCCAGATCCAGGGCCAGGCCCGCGCGACTCAGTTTCATCGCGACACGCCCGCCAGGGCGTCCTCACGCGCCTGGGCCAGGGCCTGGGCGGCGGGAATGATGTTGGGACCGCCGCAGAACATCAGCTGCTCCGGAAAGGTTTCGCGGCGCACGCTCGGCGGCAAGGATTTCAGCACGGGATGGGAAAGCTGCCGGTCGGCCCAGACCGGCTCGTCCGGCGCCAGCCGGCCGGCCAGCAGGACCTGGGGTGGATTGGCGATCAGGGCGTCCAGCGGCACATCGCCGGTGCGCCTCAATCCATAGCGGGGCGCAAGATTGTCGAAGCCGACCCGGCGCATCAGCTCGTCCATCAGGGTTCCGGGGCCGGACGCTATGCCGTGAAATTCATAGATCAGCGCCCCGAGGCGCGGCTCGCCCGGCCGCGGGGCCGCGGCGGCCAAGGCTGCTCGGATACGGGCCGCCAAGGCCGCGCCGCGCTCGGGGTGACCGACCAGGGCGGCGACGCGCCGAACCTGGGCTACGCTCTCGTCGATCGATTCTGGGACGGTGAAACCGACCTGCCGGATCCCCAGGCGCGGCAGCACGCTGGTCAAGGCCATGGCCCCCATGCCGCTGCTCAGCACCAGGTCGGGCTTCAGCGCCACGATCTCCTCGGCCGAGCCCCAGGTGAAGGGGTAGCGCCGCGCCTCAGCGACGATCGCCGACTGGCGGGGCTCGCGCGAATAGTGGCTGAGGGCGGTAATCTGCACCGGATCGGCCACCGACAGCAGGATGGCGTCGAGGCAGGGATTAAGCGACACCACGCGCCGCGGCGCCGGCGCGGCCCGGGCCGAGGCGCCGACGAGCACGGCCAAGCATAGGGCGCAGAAGACGGCCCAGACGCGCGCCATCAGAAATCGACGCCCCTCTGGGCCTTGAACCCCTGTTCGAAGGGATGGCGGACGGCCGAAAACTCGGTGACCAGATCGGCGATCGCCAGCAGCTCCGGCTTGGCGTTGCGGCCGGTGACGCAAACATGCTTGTCCGCGGGCCGGCCTTTCAGTCCGGCGACCACCTCGGCCACGTCCAGATAGTCGTAGCGCAGGGCGACGTTCAGCTCGTCCAGCACTACCAGGTGCAGCGCCGGGTCGGCGATCATCTCCAGGCTGACTGTCCAGGCCGCGCGGGCCGCGGCGATGTCGCGCTCGCGGTCGGCCACGTCCCAGGTGAAGCCCTCGCCCATCACCGCATAGCGGACCTGATCGGGGAAACGCCCGAAGAACTGGCGCTCGCCGGTGATCCACTTGCCCTTGATGTACTGGACGACGCCGACGCGATAGCCCCAGCCCAGGGCCCGCGCCACCATACCGAATGCGGCCGTGGACTTGCCCTTGCCGTCGCCGGTGTGGACCATCAGGAGCCCCTGGCCCTCGCGCTTTTCGGCCATCATGGCGTCGCGCTCGGCTTTCAGCGCGTGCATGGCCGCGGCATGCTTTGCGTTGACGTCGTCTTCGTCCGTCATGGAACGCTCTCCTGCAGGGCCGCTTGGACGCGCGGCCAGTGGTCGGGATCCGGCAGGCCAAGCCGCAGCCAGGTCGGCGCATAGTCGAACGGGCGCGTCAACACGCCGGCCTCGGCCAGGCGACGGAAGCGGTCTTGCGCGTCCGTCGCGGCCGCCAGGCGAAACAGGCTGGTCCCTCCTACGATCTCCAAGCCGGACCGGACAAGCAGGGCGTCGAGGCGGCGGGCCTCATCAGCAAGACGCAATCGAGTTTGATCCGCCCACGGGCGATCCGCATAGGCCTGCAAGCCGGCGGCGATGGCGTCGGCGCTGACCGGCCACTCACCCTGCCGCGCGCGAAGCAGCGCGATAACTTCGGGCCTCGCCACGACAAAGCCCAGGCGCAGGCCCGGCAAGCCATAGAACTTGCCGAACGAGCGCAGCACGATCAGCCGGTCCGCCCGCCGGGCGTCATGCCAATGCGCCATAACGCTGACCTCGGGCGAGACCTCCGCATAAGCTTCGTCGACGATCAGCCAGCCATCCCGGGCCGCCATGCGCTCGGATAATTCAAGCAAGGTTGCGGGCGGAACAGTCGCCCCGTCGGGATTATTGGGGTTCACCACCACGATGACGTCACAGGCGTCCGCCACGGCGGCCAGGTCGCGGCGCTCGATCCCAATGACGGCGACGTCGACCGCGCGCCAGGCCTGGGCGTGGCCGCCATAGGTCGGTTCCACAATCCCAACCCGACGCGTTGGCAGGACGCCGGCCAGGAGCCGTATGGCCGCTTCGCCCCCCGCCGTCGCCAAGATCGAGTCCGCCGCGACGCCAAAGGCGCAGGCCGCGACCTCTTCGAGCGCCGTCACCTCCTCCGGATCGGGCAGCCGCGCGCGAGCGCGCGGATTCGCCGGCGCCGCCGGATAGGGGATCGGGTTCACACCGGTGGAGAGGTCGATCCAGGGCGCGGGCGCATCTGCGAACCGCCGCCTGGCCTGACCTAGCCGCCCGCCGTGAACCGCGAAGTCTTCCATTCGGGTCGAAGTCGCCCACCCCATGACACCTCCCGTCCGCGCACGTGCGGCGACTAGGCCGTCTCTCGGGAAAGGACCCGTATCGCTCGGCGCACCCCGGCCGGACGAAGGACGACTGCGCCGGGCAGGTCTCCTGGCTTACGGGTCAACACCCTCCCGTCGCCTTCCCAGGATCCGAGGACCCCAGTGGCGTATGACGGGCAGGCTCGCCGCTTACAGTTGCGGGGGCAGCCGGGGATATTCTCCCCGTTCCCTATTCACCCTCTTTCGAGGGACCTGACGCAAAGTGCCGGTTATAGCCAAGCGGGTTGGCGGTCAACGGTGGCGCCGCAACGTGATGGCGGCTAGGAGATGTGAATGTCCCTGACCTTGGTTCTGGGCGGCGCTCGATCCGGCAAGAGCCGCTATGCGCAGTTGGCTGCGGAAGCCCACGCCAGGCGGCAGGGCGTCACCCCGACCTTCATCGCCACCGCCACGCCCGGGGATGGGGAAATGGCCGCCCGCATCCGGCGCCATCAAGCGGACAGGGGCGAGCGCTGGCGCACATTGGAGGCGCCGCTGGCGCTCGCTGAAATGCTCGCCCGTTTGGAATCCGAAGACGTGGCCGTCGTCGATTGCCTGACGCTCTGGCTGTCCAATTCCATGGCCGAGGACGACGGGCATACAGCCCGCGCCGAGGCGATCGTGCCGGCGCTTTCAGCCTGCCGGGCCCGGCTGTGGCTGGTCAGCAACGAAGTTGGCTGGGGCATCGTCCCCGACAACGCCCTGGCCCGCCGTTTTCGTGACGAGGCGGGCCATCTTCACCAGGTGATCGCGTCGGTCGCGGATGAGGCGGTGCTCGTCGTGGCGGGCTTGCCGGTGGTGCTGAAATCGGTCGCCGCCGGGCTATGACGGGGAGCCAGCCAGCACTTCCTCGCCATCGGCCGCAAGGACCGTGGCGATTGCGTTGAAGAGTTGCTCTGCGTTAAGGGGCTTGGCGACGAACAGATCCATGCCCGCCGCCGCGTAGGCGCTCACATGGTGGGCCATGACGTCCGCCGTCAGGGCGATGATCGGCGTTCTGCGCCGACCGGTGTCCGCCTCTCGCTCTCGGATGCGCCGGGTCGCAGTCAGGCCGTCCATGACAGGCATCTGCATGTCCATCAGGATCAGGTCCCAGTCGCCAGCCTCCCAAGCCTCCAATGCCATGTGGCCGTTTTCGACAAGGATGAGGTCGAGCCCGACCGGCTGAAGCAGCGACTTGAGGACAAGTTGGTTTACAGGATTGTCCTCGGCCGTGAGAATCCTCAGCGGCGTTTGCTCGCGGCCGAACACTCCGGCTTCGCCAGGCCGCAGCGCATCCTGCCAGGCAGCCCTGTCTTCGCAGAGCCGCCGAAGCGGCAGGTTCACGGTGAATGTCGAGCCATGGCCAGCCACGCTTTCCGCGGAGACGCTTCCCCCCATCATCTGCGCCAGTTCGCGACAGATGGCGAGCCCCAGCCCCGTGCCGCCAAACCGCCGGGCGGTCGAGTTGTCCGCCTGTTCGAATTTCTGGAATAATCGCTTTAGCTGCTCCGGCTGTATGCCGATGCCTGTGTCGCTGACGCGGAACTCAAGCGCCTGCGCCACAGAGGAGACGCACACCTGCACCCCGCCTTGCTGAGTGAACTTCAAGGCATTGGACACCAGATTGTAGAGGATCTGACGAACCCGCGTGGGGTCGCCCTCATAGACCCCGACGGCGCCAGGCTCGACATTGAGTTCGAACGACAGGCCCTTCGTCTGGAACATGGAGCCGAACGCCTCAAGGGCGCCGCGGGTGACGCTGAGGAGTTCGAAGGGGACGGACTCCAGGTCCAGCTTTCCCGCCTCGATTTTCGACAGGTCCAGCACATCATTCAAGATCGTCAGCAACATGTCGCCCGATGCCTGGATCACATCCAGGCGCTGGCGTTGCGTGTCGGAAAGGTCGTCACGCGCCATCGCCTGGGCCATGCCGAGAACGCCGTTCAGAGGCGTTCTGATTTCGTGGCTCATATTGGCGAGGAACTGAGACTTGGCGCCGTTGGCCGCCTCCGCGGCGGCGCGGGCGGCGCGGGCGACGGCGTGAGCGCGCAGCAGCCTCTGGGCGGCGCGATTCCGCTCGCCCAAGGCATTGGTGGCCGGAAGCGCGCAGACGAAGATGGAGATCACGAACGCCTGCGTCATGAACTGTCCGACAAACGAGTCGCCATTAGCCAACAAGGCGATCGGGCCTTGTCCATGGGCGGTGAAGGCCGCCGCTAAAGAGGCCACGATCAGGATCGACGCCGAGACCAAGACCGGACCAGCCCTGAACGCCGTCAGGAACAGGAGCGGGAAGATCAGCAGAAAGACGATCGAGCGGGCCTCGGAAAAGGCGATCAGGCTGACACCGGCCGTAAGCGCCAGCAGCAGGACTCTTTCCAGCGCGCCAGCGTCGGATGCATAGAGGGCGTGGTCGCGCTTGAGCGCGAACAGGACCGCCGGCGTGGTGACGAGCAGGCCCAAGGAGTCTTCGGCCGCCCATTGCAGCCACTGGTTCAGGAAACCCGCCCTCGTTCCTTCCAACGGGACGCAAATGACCTGTCCGATGAAGGCCTCGCCGAAGCCCGCCACCACCGTGATGGTCGCGAAAGCCATCAACCGCCTGAATCGGGACAGGTCAGTGGCCGCGCCGCAAAAACTGCGCGTCATGAAGGCGGCGAAGACGCTGACCGCCTGATTGAGGACCGCATAGAGCACATTGTGCGCGGCATCGACGCCGGCCAGCACATTCTGGCCGAGATTGACCACGAAGCATGCCGCACAGAACAACAAGCCGATACGTCTCGGGAGTACGAGCAGCGCGGCGACGATCACGCCGTCCGCCGGATAAAATGCTGCGACGCCGGTGGGATCGTTGCAGGCGCGGACCAAGCCGAAGGCGGGGCCAGCATAGATCGCCAGCAGCATGGCCGCCGTGACCCAGCTGCGCGGTCGTTCCGTCGATCGATAGAGACGCCAGCGCAAGGTCATCAATCGCCAGAAATTGAGTGCAGCTAGCGCAGCTTAAAAGTTCCGGTTTGACAATGCCCTAACTCGGCCCCACCCGCGGAGGGCGGCGAACCGCGCATTCAAGGCCTTGCCGCCGGCGCCGACGACGACGATCAGGCTATCGCGTTTGTGCAGCGACCGTGTGGCGATGGCGGCGGCCGACGCCACCGCCTCATCCGATTTGCCCAAAAATGAACGATCATGATCGATTGGCGCCGCACTGCCGCTCTAAAGCCTGGTTAGCTTTTCGCCGCCAGGAAATTGCCGACCCCAATGACGATGCTCGCGGCTACCAGCAGCCCGATTCCGCTGAACACCAGCCTCCGGGTGCGGGTGCTGGAACCGGACCATTCCTTGAGGGCGAAGCCCCACAGGGTGGAGAAGAGGATGATGCTGGCCATGTGTAGGGTCCAACTGGAGAAGCCGTAGCGACCCATCTGGCTCTCACCCATGGTGTAGAAGAAGAACTGGAAGTACCAGAGCGTCCCGCCCAGAGCCGACAGCAAGTAGTTGGGCAGCAGCGGCGGCGGCGCGCCATCGGCGTCGGGCGCCGGGCCCGCGCGGCCGATGAATTCGCCAGCCGAGCGGTTCTTCAGGATCAGATAGAGGCACCAGAGGCCGTTGGTGGTGAAGCCGCCGGCCAGGACCACACACAGGACGGGCAGGCCTTGCGACAGCACCCCGGTTCCCGCCGCCAGGGTCAGCTTGCGGATCGGCTCCCCCGCGTCGAGGCCGAAGGCGAAGCAACTCGACATTACGCCGGAAAAGACCGCGACCAGCAGCCCCTTTTTCAGATCGAACTCGGCGATATTGGCGCGACTCTCTTCGCCGCTCATCTCCCGTTCCTTAGCTCGCCCGGCCTGGGCGACGACATAGATGCCGATAAGCGTGACGAAGATGCCGGCGAAGGTGACCTGGCCGCTGGAAGTCGCGGCCAGAACGCCGACCGTCCCCCGGAAGATAGGCGGCCCCATGGTGCCGATGATGGTGGTCAAGCCGAGGGCCACAGCCATGCCCAGCGACAAGCCCAGGTAGCGCATCGTCAGGCCGAAGGTCAGGCCGCCGAAGCCCCACATCGCGCCCCAGAAATAACACCAGAACAGGGTCGGCAACGGCGCGGCGGACAGGACGCCGAGCAGGTCATGGGTGCGTAGGCCGGCAAAGATCCAAGGCGCGAGCAACCAGCTGAACACGCCTCCGACCAGCCAGAATATCTCCCACGACCAGCGCCGCACGCGCTTGTAGGGCACGTAGAAGCTGGCGGACGACAGGCCGCCAAGCCAGTGGAACATCACGCCTACAAGGGGATTCGCGCCCATACTCACGTTCCTCCTATGCTGCGCGCCGTATGGCGCACAGCTCGTCTTCAGAATCCGAATTGCGACAGCCGGCGGCTTTCGGATAGTCGGCGATCGAAGCCGGCTTCACGCCGCCGCTTCCATCCGCTCGGCGTCCCGGCGCCATTGCGCGGCGTAGTCCCGCAGGTCGACGGCTAATGGTTCGACCTGGCTCAGGCTGGAGTCGGGCTTCAGCGCTGGATCGATCAGCCGCAGCGCGCCATAGGAAACATCGTTGTGCGCGTTCGAGACATAGATGCGGTCCTTGGGGCGCAAGGCGGCCAGGGCGCGTACGAACACCTCGGCCTCGGCGAAACGGCCCTCGACCAGGATACGTTCGTTCGCCCCGATCAGACTCAAGGACGCGTCCGCGACCAGGGCCGCATATAGGCAGACGGCGGCGCGGCGCTCGGCCTGATCCGTAGGCATGTTGATCCAACGCCCACGGCCATGGGCGAACGGACCGAACCCCGGCGCGAACGTCGGCAACACCATCGTGCCCGACGAGACGACGGCTGGCGCAGCGGCGACCAGCGCCGGCTGGTCCGGCCTGATGTCCACGCGCCGCGTATCCAGCCCGGACAGGGTCTCGATCTCGCGCCCGCCCATGAAGCGGGCGGACGGCACGGGCCGGCCAAACGGGTCGACATTGACCAGGCAATCGCGGCCCTCTGGCAAACCTGCGATATCGATGATCACGCCCGGAGCCGGCGTACGCATGGCGACGAACCATGTGCCGGTCGACAGCACCGTCGATTCGTCGTCGGCGATTTCAGGAAAGCCCCGCGCGGCCAGCAACGCAGCGTTGGAATCGTGCAGGCCACAGAGAATCTTGACGGTCTCAGGCAGGCCAGTCCGCTGCGCCCAGGCCGGGGTCAGGGTTCCAAGGACCTCGTCGGCGCGCCGCAGGGGCGCCAACCGGTTCGCCCAGCCGCGCGAGCGCGCCAGCAGCGAGGGCGCCGCCTCCGTTGGCCGCCACAGGTCGCTGTGGCAGCCAAGGCTGGTGAGCTCGCAGGCCGCGACACCGCTCAGCCGCCAGGCCCAGTACTGCGCCCAAGGCAGGATGGTCGCGCCCTCGTCCAGCAGGCCTGGATGCAGAGCTTCCAGATGGTGCAGTTGGATCCCGAAATTGAGCCCATCCGGCAAGGCGGGCGAGCCCGTCATGGCGAAAGCGTCACGGCCCGCGTCATAGGTTTTGCGTTCGGCGCTGGGGATCGGCGCTTCATAATCCATGGGCGCACAGGCTAACCGGCCGTCGCGCACCACAGCCACTGCAGCGCCATGAGCCACGGGCACGATAGTGCTCACCGGTCCCAGACGCGCGAACTCGGTCAGGACCGTGGCCGCCCAGGTTTCGATTCCGTCTGCGTCCAGCGCAGCGTACCCACCGGCGTCGACCCGCTCATTCGGGCGAGTCCGCCGCTCGATCAGGCGGCCCGCGCGATCCCAAAGGCTGAGCTTGGCCAGGGTCTTTCCAACGTCGAGTACGATCGTCAAAGCGCCGCCCACTAAATCCTCCAGATTAATTTTGATCACTTATTATCGAAGATGATTGATGCTGGCTAGGGTGTTTGATAGGTTCAGTTGGGTCGCGCCCCTAGCCACCCTCCATGCATCCGCCCGCGTCTGGAACCCATCATGCCCGACAATTCGACCCTCGCCCCTTCCCGCCAAAGCGCCCTCCCCTTCGTCGTCCCGACGAGCCGCTGGTCCGACGAGGCGGCGGCGGCGATGACCCCGGCGCAATTGCTGCTCTATCGCTCGAACCTCTTGGGTTCCGATCTGACCGTGACCAATTTCGGCGGCGGCAACACCTCCGCCAAGCTCGAAGACGCCGATCCGCTGACCGGCGAGCCGACGAAGGTGCTGTGGGTCAAGGGGTCGGGCGGCGACATCGGCTCGATGAAGCTGGACGGCTTCTCCACCCTCTATCTGAACAAGCTCTTGGGCCTGGAAAAGCTCTATCGCGGCGCGACCTTCGAAGACGAGATGGTCGGCTACCTGCCCCATTGCACCTTCAACCTGAACCCGCGCGCGGCCTCGATCGACACCCCGCTGCACAGCTATCTGCCGTTCGCCCATGTGGACCATGTGCACCCTGACGCGATCATCGCCCTGGCGGCCTCCTCGGGCGGCGAGGCGGCCACGCGGGAGATCTGGAAGGGTGAGATCGGCTGGCTCCCCTGGAAGCGCCCCGGCTTCGAATTGGGCTTGCAGCTTCGCGACCTTGTGGCCGCCAATCCCGCCTTGCGCGGCGTCATGCTGGCCGGACACGGGATCATCTGCTGGGGCGACACCGCCAAGGAATGCTACGAACACACCATCTGGCTCATCGCCGAGGCCGCCGACTATCTCAATCACCGGCTGGCCAAGGGGCCGGCCTTCGGCGGGCAGATCACCGCGCCGATGCCCGCGCCAGAGCGCGCCGCCACCGCCGCCCGCCTGGCGCCGAAGCTGCGCGGGCTGATGACCGGCGAGCGTGGAAAGCTCGCCCATTTCTCGGATGACGCCGAGGCCCTGGAGTTCACCGGCTCGCATGACTTCGCACGGCTGGCGGCGATCGGAACCTCCTGCCCCGACCACTTCCTGCGCACCAAGATCGCACCGCTGACGCTCGATCCGGCGCGGCTGGATGACAGCGCCTATCTGGCCGAGGCGCTGGCGGCCTATCGCGAAGGCTACGCGGCCTACTACAACCGGTGCGCCAAGCCCTCCGACCCGCCGATGCGGGACGCCAACCCCGTGGTGGTGCTGGTCCCTGGCGTCGGCCGTCTCACCTTCGCCGGCGACAAGACGACCGCGCGGCTGGCGGGGGAATTCTATGGCAACGCCATCAATGTGATGCGCGGCGCCGAGGCCATCGGCGACTATATCGGCTTGCCCGAGCAGGAAGCCTTCGACATCGAATACTGGGCTCTGGAAGAGGCCAAGCTACAGCGCATGCCAAGGCCGAAGCCGCTGGTCGGCAAGATCGCACTGGTCACCGGCGCTGCCGGCGGTATCGGGGCGGCGACTGCGCGACGCCTCGCCGCCGATGGCGCCTGCGTCATGCTGCTGGATCGCGATGCCGAAGCGCTGGAGGTCGCGACCGCCAACCTTTCAAGCCAGTTCGGCAAGGATGTCGTGCGCAGCGCGGTCTGCGACGTCACCAGCGAAACGCAGATCCAGGCGGCGTTCGACGCCTGCGCCCGTGAATTCGGCGGTCTCGACATCCTGGTCGCCAATGCGGGCCTGGCTTCCTCGGCCACGATCGAGGAGACCACGCTGGCCCTGTGGCGCAAGAACTACGATGTGCTGGTCGAAGGCTATTTCCTCTCCGCCCGCGCGGCCTTCCCGCTGATGCGCCAGCAGAAGGGCGGCGCGATCGTGTTCATCGGCTCCAAGAACGCTCTGGCAGCGACCCCAGGGGCGTCAGCCTATGCCTCGGCCAAGGCCGCCTCGCTGCACCTGGCGCGCTGCCTGGCCCTGGAAGGGGCTGAGTTCGGCATCCGAGTGAACGTGGTCAATCCCGATGCGGTGATCCAGGGCTCCAAGATCTGGGACGGGGACTGGCGCAAGGAGCGTGCGGGCGCCTATGGCGTCGACGCCGGCGACGAGCTGGAGGATTTCTATCGCAAGCGCTCGCTGCTGAAGAAGAATGTGCTGCCCTTCGACATCGCCGAAGCCGTCCATTTCCTGGCGGGCGACGCCTCGGCCAAGTCCACGGGCAACGTGATCAATGTCGACGCCGGCAACGCCCAGGCGTTTACGCGCTAACGCGCGCGGGTTCAGGGAGGACCCAATCGATGGCCAATAGCCTACCCCTGTCCGCCGACCAGATCGGCGCCCACAACGCCTTCCGTCTTGAAGCCCTGCAGGACGACTATGACAGCCTGGGCCGGACCCTGGCGCGCCGGTCGATCGATATCGGCGCGGTCAAGGCGCGCGTCTCGGGCTTTTCCGTCGCCCTGCCCAGCTGGGGCGTCGGCGTCGGTGGCACGCGCTTCGCCAAGTTCCCGATTCCCGGCGAGCCGACCAATATCCACGAGAAGCTGGAAGACTGCGCCCTGGTGCAGCAGATCGGTCAGGCGACGCCACGGGTCTCGCCGCACTTCCCCTGGGACTGGGTCGACGACTTCGCAGGCCTGCGCGAGGAGGCCGCTGCGCTTGGCCTCGGCTTCGACGCCGTCAATTCCAACACCTTCCAGGACCACGAAGGCCAGGCCCATTCCTATCGGACCGGCAGCCTGGCCAGCACTGCCGCCGGCGCCCGCGACCAGGCGGTCGCCCACAACATCGCCTGTATCGAGGCCGGACGGGCGCTCGGATCGAGCGACCTGACAGTCTGGGTCGGCGACGGCGCCAACTTTCCGGGCCAACAGGACCTGGGCCGGTCCTTCGATCGCTACCTGGAGGCGGCGGCGCAGATCTATGCCGCCCTGCCAGGCGACTGGCGAATGCTGCTGGAACACAAGATGTACGAGCCGGCATTCTATTCGACGGTGATCTCCGACTGGGGCTCGTCGATTCTGGCGGCCAAGGAGCTTGGCCCGAAGGCCCAGTGCCTGGTGGACCTCGGCCACCATGCGCCGAACGTGAATATCGAGCAGATCGTCGCCAGGCTGCACCGCTTCGGCAAGCTGGGCGGTTTCCACTTCAACGACTCCAAATACGGCGACGACGACCTCGATTCCGGCTCGATCAACCCCCACCAGCTGTTCTTGGTGTTCAACGAGCTGGTCGAGGCTGGGCTGAACCCGCGCGACGGGTTCAAACCTGCCTACATGATCGACCAATCGCACAACGTCACCGACCCCATCGAGAGCCTGCTGTCGTCGTCCGGGGCGATCGTCTCCGCCTTCGCCAAGGCCGTGATCGTCGACCGCGATGCGCTGCACGCGGCGCAGGACGCCAATGACGTGATGATGGCTTTCCAGGCCCTGCGCCGAGCCTACAGTGTCGATGTCACCCCGATCCTGGCCATGGCGCGATACGACGCCGGCGGCGCTATCGAACCCCTCGCGCTCTACCGCGATACGGGCTGGCGCGAACGCAAGGCCCAGGAGCGCAAGCCCGTCGGCCTGGGAGCAGGCATCGTTTGAACCGGTGAAATCTTTTGAGCGGTTTTGCTTGCTTTAACGCTATCTGAGCGAAACAAAGCTGGCTCGATACGGGAGCCCCGGATGCACGCAGCCGAGCGGGAAAAGCTGATCTTGAGCCTGATGCAGCCTAGCGGCTTCATCGCCTTTCAGGATCTTGAACGCAGCCTCGACGCGTCACCTGCAACCCTGCGCCGCGACCTGGACCGCCTGGAACTCAGCGGTGTCATCACCCGCGTGCGCGGTGGCGCGCGATTGAATGGACAAGGCGCCGCGCCGGCGATTGGCGAGCGCCCGCTGGGGGGCGCCCCGTTCCACGAGAATATCGACCGCTTCCCAAAGCAGAAGGCCGCCATCGGCCGCGCCGCCGCCGCTTTGTGCCGCCCCGGCGAGTCGGTGATCATCGACGGCGGCTCGACCACATTGCAGATGTGTCCGCATCTGGAGCCGCTGGGCCTTAATGTGCTGACCAATTCCCTGCATATCGTCAGCGCGCTGATGCTCCAGGCCGGGACACGGATATCGGTTCCCGCCGGCTCCCTGTTCCGAGAGCAGAACATCCTGCTGTCGCCGTTCGAAGACGACGGCATGGGCCGTTATCGCGCGTCCAAGCTGTTCATCGGCGCGGCGGCCATCGGCGAACATGGCCTGATGCAGAGCGACGTGCTGCTGGTCCAGGCCGAGCGGCGCATGCTGGAACGGACCGGAGAGGTCATCGTGCTGGTGGACTCCAGCAAGTTCGACGCGCCCGCAGGCCATGTGGTCTGCCACCTGTCAGACGTCGACGTCCTGATCACGGATGAGGCCATAAAGGCCCACGACCGAGCCTTGCTGGAAAAGGCCGGAGTCAAGGTCCTGATCGCCTCCTGAAGCTGGCGCCCGAGGGCTGTACGCCCCCTTTACGCCTTAGCCTGAAGGGCGAAAGGCCGCTCGACGGCGTAGGTCGACCGCCTTGAGCGCATGTCTTCACCTCTAAACCCGTTCGAGGACAAGTCAGACGAGCTCCATGGCCATCGCCGTAGCTTCGCCCCCGCCGATGCACAGGCTCGCAACACCGCGCTTGAGGCCCCGATTCTGCAGCGCCGCCAGTAGGGTGGCCAGGATGCGCGCGCCGCTGGCGCCGATGGGATGGCCGAGCGCGGTCGCCCCGCCGTTCACATTCAGCTTTTCACCGGGAATACCCAGCTCGCGCGCCGCGATCATGGCCACCACAGCGAAGGCCTCGTTGACCTCGAACAGGTCCACGTCGTCGACCGACCAGTCGATCCGCTGCATCAGCTTGCGCATCGCCGGAACCGGCGCGGTGGTGAACAGGCCCGGCTCGTGGGCATGGGCCTCGTGGCCGACGACACGGGCGATCACCGACAGCCCAAGCTTTTTCGCAACGCTCTCGCGTGTCATGACCAGCGCTGCGGCGCCGTCCGAGATCGACGAGGAATTGGCGGCCGTGATCGTACCGTCCTTCACGAAGGCCGGCTTGAGCGAGGGGACCTTTTCGGGCTTGGCCTTACCCGGCTGCTCGTCCGTTCCGACGACGGTTTCACCCCCGCGGCCAGGAACCTTCACCGCGGTGATTTCCCGGTCGAAGGCGCCGCTGGCGATCGCCGCATTGGCGCGCGACAGCGAACGTAGCGCATAGGCGTCCTGTTCCTCACGCGTGAATTGGTAGCTCCGCGCCGCATCCTCGGCGAAGACGCCCATGGCCTTGCCCGGCGTATAGGCGTCTTCAAGACCGTCCATCATCATGGTGTCGACGATGCGGTCGTGACCGATCCGCGCGCCGGAGCGATGTTTGGGCAGCGCGTAGGGCGCGTTGCTCATGCTCTCCATGCCGCCCGCGACGATCACATCGGCGCCACCCGCCATCAGCGCCTCGTGCGCCATCATCGCCGCCTGCATGCCCGATCCGCACATCTTGTTGACGGTCGTCGCCTGGGTAGAAAGCGACAGGCCCGCGCCAAGGGCGGCCTGGCGGGCCGGCGCCTGGCCAAGCCCGGCCGGCAGCACGCAGCCCATATAGATCCGTCCCACGGCTCCCGGATCAACCCCGGCGCGCTCGACGGCAGCCGCTACAGCCGCCGCGCCAAGCTCCGTCGCCTTCAGCCCCGCAAGTTCGCCCAGGAAGGCGCCCATCGGCGTGCGAGCATAGCCTGCAATCACGATCGCATCAGCGGACATGACGGCGCTCCTCAATACGCAGGGCGACAGCGCCCCAATTGAACCTATCTAGTCTAATATCTATCAGTGGGTTGGTCCGCGACCCTTAAGGCAGCCTGAGCGGGCTCAGCACCGCCCCAATTGGAGGACCGACGCCATGACCTTCAGCACATTCCTCAAGGAACAGGCCTATATCGACGGTCGCTGGTGCGGGGCGGACAATGGCGCAACCATCAAGGTGACGGATCCGGGCACGGGCGCGACCATCGCTCACGTGCCGAATATGGCCGCCGCCGAGACCGCCCGCGCGATCGCCGCCGCCGAAGCGGCCTTACCGGCCTGGCGGGCGCTGACGGCCGGTGCGCGCGCAAAAATACTGCGACGCCTCTATGAGCTGATGATGGCGAACCAGGACGCGCTCGGCGAACTGCTGACGCGCGAACAAGGCAAGCCGCTCGCTGAGGCCAAGGTCGAAATCGCCTATGGCGCCAGCTTTGTCGAATGGTTCGCCGAGGAGGGCAAGCGCGCCTATGGCGAGGTCATTCCGTCCCATGCCGCCGACCGCCGCATCGTCTGCCTGAAGCAGCCGGTGGGCGTGGTCGCCGCCATCACCCCCTGGAACTTCCCCACCGCGATGGTGGCGCGCAAGCTCGCCCCGGCGCTGGCGGCGGGCTGCACCATGGTGATCAAGCCGGCGTCGCAGACGCCTCTGTCTGCGCTGGCGCTGGTCGCCCTGGCCGAGGAGGCGGGTGTTCCCTCCGGCGTGCTCAATGTGGTGACAGGCGGCGCCCGGGCGATCGGCGCGGAAATGACCTCAAACCCGACCGTGCGCAAAATAAGCTTCACCGGATCGACTGAAGTCGGGCGGGAGCTGATGCGCCAATCGGCCGACACGATCAAAAAAATGTCGCTCGAACTGGGGGGGAATGCGCCGTTCCTCGTGTTCGACGATGCAGACGTCGACGCCGCCGTACAGGGCGCGATCCTGTCGAAGTTCCGCAATGCCGGCCAGACCTGCGTCTGCACCAACCGTTTCTACGTGCAGGACGGCGTCTATGACGCCTTTGTGGAGAAGCTGGCCGCCCGCGTCGCGACGCTCAAGGTCGGCTATGGGATGGATGGCGGCACCGAAATCGGACCGCTGATCGACACCGCCGCCGTCGAGAAGGTTGAAGAACATCTCAGCGACGCCCTGGCTGGCGGGGCCAAGGTGCTGATCGGCGGCAAGCGCGGCTCGCAAGGCGACAACTACTTCCTGCCGACCGTCCTGTCCGACGTGAGCGCCGACATGAAGATCGCCACAGAGGAAACATTTGGGCCGCTGGCCGGCATCATCCGTTTCAAGGACGAGGCGGACGCGATCCGTCTGGCGAACGCCAGCGAGTTCGGTCTGGCCAGCTATTTCTACGCGCGCGACCTGTCGCGTGTGTGGCGGGTCGCCGAGGCCCTCGAAGCGGGGATGGTGGGCATCAACACCGGCCTGATTTCGACGGAGGTCGCGCCGTTTGGCGGCGTCAAGCAATCGGGGCTTGGCCGCGAGGGCTCACGCCACGGCCTCGACGACTATATGGAGGTCAAATACCTCTGCATGGGCGTCTGACGGTCTGAAGTTCGCACCGCGCTTGATCCCATCTGTGGCGAATTTCGGAATCAGCACACTAGAGGTCAAGGCTCATTGCCAAACGCTCAAGGAGCGAGCCCGGGGGATCAAGCGGACAACCGCCCGCCCGTATTGTTCGCGTCTTTCAATTTTCGCGAGACATACCAGACCATTGCAAACAGCGAGGAATTGAAGGGGCGCGGTTCATGTGCGAATCCAAGTCTGGACCCGTGGAGATGACGCCGCGCAGCAGCGCAGGGCCTCTCCGCCGCGCCGCCAGCCGCCAGCCAGGCCGCGATCTGATCGGGGGGAATCCGTGACCGTCCTACACAACGCCATCGATCCAATGAGCGAAGCGTTCAAGCGTAACCAGGCGCACAACCTGCAACTGGTCAGGGAATTGCGCGAACATGTGGCTACCGCGGCGTTGGGCGGCCCTGCAGGAATCCGCGAACGTCACCAGAAGCGCGGCAAGCTGCTCGCAAGGGATCGGATCGAATACTTGCTGGATCCGGGCTCGCCATTCCTCGAGATCGGTCAGCTGGCGGCGTTCGGCCTCTACGACGGCGAAGCGCCCGGCGCGGGCCTTGTGGCCGGGACCGGCCGGGTGATGGGGCGCGAGATCATGATCGTCGCCAACGACGCGACGGTGAAGGGCGGCGCCTACTTCCCGATGACGGTGAAGAAGCACCTGCGCGCCCAGGAGATCGCCCAGGAAAACCGGCTGCCTTGCGTCTATCTGGTCGACAGCGGCGGCGCCAATCTGCCGCACCAGGCCGAGGTCTTCCCCGACCGCGAACACTTCGGGCGCATCTTCTACAACCAGGCAAATATGAGCGCGCAGGGCATCGCCCAGATCGCCTGCGTGATGGGCCTTTCCACCGCCGGCGGCGCCTATGTCCCCGCCATGAGCGACGAGGCGGTGATTGTGCGCGGCTCCGGTGAGGAAAGCCAGGGCGCGATCTTCCTGGCCGGGCCGCCCCTGGTGAAGGCGGCGACGGGAGAGATCATCAGCGCCACGGACCTGGGCGGAGCCGACGTCCACGGGCGCAAGTCGGGCGTCGTCGACCATGTCGCCGCCAACGATGAACAGGCGCTGGCGATCGTCCGCGAAATCGTCGGGCGGCTCAATACGGTGAAGCGGCCCGACATCGACATCGCCGAGCCGAGGCCGCCGCGCTACGACCCTCGCGAACTCTACGGCATCGTTCCCACCGATCTTCGTGAGCCCTACGAGGTGCGCGACGTCATCGCCCGGATGGTCGACGGGTCCGAAATGCAGGAGTTCAAGCCCCTCTATGGCGCGACCCTGGTCACCGGCTTCGCCCGCATCTGGGGCTATCCGGTCGCCATCCTCGCCAACAATGGCGTCCTGTTCTCGGAAAGCGCTGAAAAGGCGGCGCACTTCATCGAACTCGCCTGCCAGCGGCGCATCCCCCTGGTCTTCCTGCAGAACATCTCCGGCTTCATGGTCGGCGGCCGCTACGAGGCGGGCGGGATCGCCAAGCATGGCGCGAAAATGGTCACTGCTGTGGCGACCGCCAGCGTGCCGAAATTCACCGTCCAGATCGGGGGCAGCTTCGGGGCGGGCAATTACGGCATGTGCGGCCGCGCCTATGGTCCGCGGTTCGTCTATAGCTGGCCGAACTCCCGGATCTCCGTCATGGGCGGCGAGCAGGCGGCGAGCGTGCTGGCGACGATCAGGCGCGACGGCATCGAAGCCAAGGGCGGCGCCTGGAGCGCTGAAGAGGAAGCCGCCTTCAAGGATCCGATCCGCGCCCGCTACGAGGAAGAGGGCAATCCCTATTTCGCGACGGCTCGCCTTTGGGACGACGGCATCATCGATCCGGTCCAGACGCGCGATGTACTCGGCCTCGCCATTTCTGCGGCGCTCAACGCGCCAATTCCCGCCTCCCCGCGCTTTGGCCTGTTTCGGATGTGACCATGATCGAGTCGCTTCTCATCGCCAATCGCGGCGAAATCGCCCGCCGCATCATTCGCACCTGCCGGCGCCTGGGCATTCGCACCATTGCGGTCTATTCCGAGGCCGACGCCCTGGCTCCTTTCGTCCGCGAGGCGGATCAGGCCCTGCCCATCGGTCCGCCCCCCGCCAGCGAGAGCTATCTGGTCGGCGCCAAGATCCTCGACGCGGCGCGGCGGAGCGGCGCCCAGGCGATCCATCCGGGCTATGGCTTCCTGTCCGAAAACGCCGGTTTCGCCGAGGCGGTGATCGCGGCCGGCCTGACCTGGGTGGGGGCGCCGCCGGCCTCGATCCGGGCCATGGGGCTAAAGGACGCCGCCAAGGCCCTGATGGCCAAGGCCGGCGTGCCCGTGACGCCCGGCTACATGGGCGATGACCAATCCGAGGCCCGGCTGCTCGCCGAGGCCAAGGGCGTGGGCTTTCCGGTGCTGATCAAGGCGGTGGCGGGCGGCGGCGGCAAGGGCATGCGCCGGGTCGACGACGCCAAGGATTTCGCAGCCGCCCTGGCGTCCTGTCGCCGCGAGGCGACGGGGGCGTTCGGCGACGATCGGGTGCTGCTCGAAACCTATGTGACCCGGCCGCGCCACATCGAGGTCCAGGTGTTCGCCGACTCCCAAGGGAACGTCGTGCACCTGTTCGAGCGGGACTGCTCGCTGCAGCGCCGCCACCAGAAAGTGATCGAAGAGGCGCCGGCGCCGGGAATGCCCGCCGCGGTGCGCGAGGCGGTCTGCCAGGCGGCGGTGCGCGCGGCGCAAGCGGTCGGCTATGTCGGCGCCGGCACTATCGAATTCATCGCCGACAGCGCCGAGGGCCTCAAGGCCGACCGCATCTGGTTCATGGAGATGAACACCCGGCTCCAGGTCGAACATCCGGTCACCGAGGCCATCACCGGGCAGGACCTGGTCGAATGGCAGCTCCGCGTCGCCTCAGGCGAAGCCTTGCCGCTGGCGCAGGCCGAAATTCCGCGGCGCGGCCACGCCATCGAGGCCCGGCTCTACGCCGAAAACCCGCACACGGGGTTCCTCCCCTCGATCGGCCGGCTCGATCATTTCCGCACGCCCAGCGACATCCGGCTGGACAGCGCGGTCGAAGAAGGGGGCGTCGTCACGCCCTTCTATGACCCGATGATCGCCAAGCTCATCGCCTATGGTCCGACGCGCCAGGCCGCCGCGGCCAAGCTCGCCGCCGCTTGCCGAAATGTGGAAGTGTGGCCGGTGAAGACCAACGCTGGCTTCCTGGCCCGCTGCCTGGCGGACCCGGATTTCCTGGCCGGCGCAGTCGACACCGGCTTCATCGCCGAACGGGTCGCCAGCCTTGTCCCGCCGGCCAAGCCCTCCGACACCGTTCTGCGCGCCGCCGTGAACGAGATGGTCAAGCGCGCCGGCGTTCAGCCCGCGCTGACGGGTTTTCGCCTGAACGCCGATCCCTCGTTCCGCGTCCAGCTGGATCACGACGGAACCCGCTACAATCTGCAGTTCACGCCGGAAGCGCAGCCGCCGGGCCTTCAGGTCTTGGTCTCCGGCAATGACTTCATCGTCTTCGATGACGGCGAACCCTACGCCCTGACGCTGCCGCGGGCGGAAGCGGGGCCCGAGGGCGCGGACGGCGACGGCGCCGTTGAGTCCTCGATGCCGGGCCTGATTGTCGATGTGCTGGTGGCTATAGGCGACGAGGTCGCGAAAGGGGCGCCGCTCCTGGTGCTTGAGGCCATGAAGATGGAGCACACCCTGACGGCGCCGTTCGAAGGGAAAGTGGCGTCCTTGTCGGTCAAGAAGGGCGAACGGGTGGCCGAACACGTGCTGCTGGTCAAGCTTGAACCTAGCGAGGTGCGGTGATGGCCGGAAGGCTCTTCGAAGCGTTCATCATCGGGGAGGTGATCCAGCACGATTTGCGCCGGACCGTGACGGAAACCGACAATCTCATGATCTCCACCCTGACGCACAATCCACAGCCGCTGCACCTTGATGCAGTCTATGCCGGTTCGACGGAATTCGGCCGGATCGTGGTCAACGGCATCTTCACTTTTGGGCTTATGATCGGCGTCTCGGTCGGCGACACCACCCTGGGCACGCTGGTGGCCAATCTTGGCTATGATGAAGTCGTCATGCCCAAGCCGGTCTTCATCGGCGACACCTTGCGCGTCGAAACCACCGTCATCGGCAAGCGGCAGAGCAAGTCGCGACCGACGGACGGCCTCGTGGTGTTCGAACATCGGGCGTTCAATCAGAATGACGAGCTCGTCTGTCGCTGCAAACGAACCGCCCTGCTGCGTCGGGAGACGAGCCCGTTCAGGCACGTCCCGCCAGCTTCAGCAACAACTGCGCGCGGGCGAGATGAGGGCGGTCGAGCATAGCGCCCTTGTAGCCGATCGCGCCGCCGCCCGGATTCGCCGCGAACAGGTCGACGATCTCCTGCGCGGCCGCCACGTCCTCGGCGCTCGGGTTGAAGGCCTCGTTGATCACCGCGACCTGGGCCGGATGGATCGCCAGCATGCCGCGATAGCCGTCGCGGCGAACCTGCTCGGCCCGCTTGCGCAGGCCTTCGAGATCGCGGAAGTCGCCCTGGATCGTCTCGATCGGGGCTACGCCCGCGGTCGCCGCCCCGATCAGGCAGAGGCTGCGCGCTAGCTGGTAGGTGAAGCTGTAACCGCCGTCCGGGTTGCGGTTCTCACTCGCGCCGAGCGCATCGGCGAGATCCTCGGCGCCCCAGGTCATGGCGACCAATCGCGGCGCCCCGGCATAGTCGCCAGTGGTGTACATCGCCTCGGCGGTTTCGGTAACTAGCACGATCACCTTGGTCGACCCCGGCTCAATCCCGGACGCGACTTCCAGCGCCGTAAGGTAGTTGTCGAGCTTCTCCACGTCGGCCCGGCCACAAGCCTTCGGCAGCATGACACCGCCGGGACGGCCTGGGATGATCGCCGCCAGATCCGCCACCGCGTGCGGGCCGTCCAGCGGATTGATCCGCACCCAAAGCCGTTCTTGGCCATTCGGCTGGGCTTTCAGGAAATCGAGCACCATCGCGCGGGCCTTCGGTTTCGCTTCCGGGGCCACCGCATCCTCAAGGTCGAGGAGAACGATGTCGGCCGGGCTCGCCGCCGCCTTTTGCATCTTCCGCTCGCTGTCGCCCGGCGCAAACAGCCATGACCGCGCGCTGAAGATTTCGCCTTGTATCGCCATATCCGACTCTCCCCTAGCAGGTCTCGCGCGGCGTCCATTCCGGGGTCAGTGCGCGACCGTTGCTCAATGGCGCTCGCCGCAAGTCACAGTCGCGGTCATGGCCTTGGCGCCAGCCTGCTCGGTCCACAGGCTCGCGCCCGCCTCGGTCGGCTCGCCACAGACATGCAGCAGGGTCCGGTCGGAAGCCGGCGACATGCCGCGGAAATCGAAGCTCGTGATCGGCGCCTTGAGATGTTGAACGGCCAGGCCGGCCAGCAGGGTGGCCTGTAGCGGGCCGTGGACCACCAGCCCCGGATAGGCTTCCTCGTCCATGGCATAGGGTCGATCATAGTGGATGCGGTGGCCGTTCATGGTCAGCGCCGAGTAGCGGAACAGCAGCACGGCGTCCGGGAAGACATCGCGCCGCCACGCCGCGCCCGACGGCTGCGCCTCGCCCGCCGGCGCAGCGACGGAGCCCGGGACGGCGGCTTCGCGATAGACAAGATCCTGCTCCTCGATGACCGCGAGGCCCTGATCTCCCGATAGTCGGTGTTCGACGGTGACGAAGACTAGGTTCCCGCTGCGCCCGCTCTTGGCTTCGACCTTGAGGATCGTCGAAGCGCGGGTCACGCCCTCGCCGACTCGCAGCGGCCGCAGAAACTTGAGCCGCCCGCCGGCCCACATTCGCCGAGGGAGCGGCACGGGGGGCAGGAACCCACCGCGCGCGGGATGGCCGTCCGAGCCGAGGCCCTCAGGCGGCCGGACGTCCCAGAAGTAGAGCCAGTGGTGCAGCAGCGGAAGCGGATCGCCAGTGGCCAGCGGTGCGGCCTGCCCGAGCGCGGCTCCCAGCGCGTTGGTGCGGGCCGGCTCGATCACATCGGCGGCCAGCTCGCGCCGTCCGACCCAAGCGGAAAAGTCCTCGCTCATAGGCTCTGCTATTCACCCCAAAACTACAGGCCCGCACCGGAACCCCATGAACCATCTACCCCTCGCCGGCCGTCGCGTCGTCGAACTCGGCGGCCCGTGGGCGGAAATTCTCATATCTTCCGCCATTGCACGCCACCGTTCTCTGCATCTGACAGACAATAAAGGACCACCGTCTTCTTGCCTTCGACTAACCTGGATCCGATTTTTCGACTGGAGAGCGGCATGTCGCCATCGATCACCTACCGCGGCTACCTGCGTTTGCCCGAACTGCTCGACTGCCAGGCGCCCCGGTCGGACGCGCACGACGAACTCTTGTTCATCACGATCCACCAGGCGTCGGAGCTCTGGATGAAGCTCAGCCTGCACGAGTTGCGCGCGGCGCGGCGCCATATCGCCAGCGACCGTCTCTCGCCCGCGCTGAAGATGATGGCCCGGGTCGCTCGGATCCAGGCGCAGATGATCCAGTCCTGGGAAATCCTGGCCACCATGACGCCGGCCGACTATTCGAAAATGCGAGCCACGCTCGGGACCAGTTCCGGCTTCCAGTCCGACCAGTACCGTCAACTGGAGTTCCTAATGGGGAACAAGGACGCAGCCATGATCGATGTCCATGAGGGCGACCTGCCGGCCCAGGCGATCTTGCGAACCGACCTCGCGACGCCGAGCCTTTATGACGAGGCGCTGCGGTTGCTCGCACGGCGCGGGCTCGATGTTCCGGCCGGCCATCTCGACCGCGACTTCACCCAGGCCTACGCGCCGTCGAGCGCGGTGGAGGAATGCTGGGCCGCCATCTATGCGGACCCGGATCGGTATTGGGACCTCTATGACTTGGCGGAGAAGCTGGTGGATTTGGAATACCACTTCCAGCTTTGGCGCTTCGGCCACCTGAAGACGGTCGAACGGGTGATCGGCTTCAAGACCGGCACCGGCGGCACCGCGGGGGTCAGCTATCTCGCCAAGGTGATCGAACAGAAATTCTTCCCCGAACTCGTCAGCGTCAGGACCCGGCTATGAACATCCGGGACATTTCGCAGGCATTGCGGCCGGGGTTGCCGGTCTGGCCGGGAGACACCGAGTTCACAGCCGCCCCGCATTGGAGCTACGGGCCGGGCCACCCGGTCAATGTTTCGGCCTTTCAACTCTCGACCCACAGCGGAACCCATGCTGACGCGCCCCTGCACTACGATCCCGGTGGCGCCGCGATCGGGGCGGTGTCGCTCGACGCCTATATCGGGCCGGCGCGTGTCATAGATGCTCGTAGCTGGGGCGACATGATCACCGCCGACGCCGTGAGTCCGCATATGGTCGGCGCGCCGGAACGCATCCTGTTTCGCACCTATGAGGCGTTTCCGCACCAGCGCTGGGACGGCAGCTTCACGGCGGTCCACCCCGAAACGATCGCGTTGCTGGCCGAGCGGGCGATCAAGCTGGTGGGCGTGGACACGCCGTCCCTCGACCCGCAGGATTCCAAGACCATGGACGCCCATCTGGCCGTCAAACGGGCGGGTATGCGAATCCTGGAGGGGCTGGTCCTGGATGACGTTCCAGCCGGCGACTACGAACTGATCGCCCTGCCCCTGGCGCTTACCACGCTGGACGCCTCACCCGTCCGCGCCATTCTGAGGGATCTGCGCCGATGAGCCTGCCGAGCCTGGCCGACGTTCGGCGCTGGGACGCCGAGGACGGACTGCGGGCTTTCCGCGACCGGTTCGACCTGCCAGATGGCGTCATCTATCTGGACGGCAATTCCCTCGGCGCCCTGCCGCGCGCGACGGGTCCCCGCCTCGCGGCCGCAATCTCGCGGGAGTGGGGTCAGGACCTGATCCGCGGCTGGAACAGCGCCGACTGGATCGGCGCGCCCCAGCGCATCGGCGGCAAGATCGCCCGGCTGATCGGCGCGGGGCCGCACGAGGTGATCGCGGCGGACTCGACCTCGGTCAACCTCTTCAAGCTGCTGATGGCGGGGCTTGCGGACCGGCCTGGGCGGCGGGTGATCCTGACCGAACCCGGCAATTTTCCCACCGACCTCTATATCGCCCAGGGCGTCGCGGCGCTGCTGCCCGAAGTGGAGATCCGAAGCGCGCCGCGCGATCGCATCGTCGAAGCCATCGACGAGACCGTGGCGATCGTGATGCTCACCCACGTCCACTACAAAACCGGCGAGCGCTTCGACATGGTCGCCGTCACCCGCGCCGCCCAGGCAAAGGGCGCGTTGGTGCTGTGGGACCTCAGCCACAGCGCCGGCGCGGTGGCCGTTGACCTGAACGCGTGCGGCGCCGATCTCGCGATCGGGTGCGGCTACAAATACCTGAACGGTGGTCCTGGGGCGCCGGCTTTCCTGTTCGTGGCCGAGCGGCACCAGGGCCGGCTGGCCTCGCCGCTCACCGGCTGGATGGGCCATGCGGCGCCCTTCGACTTCGACGACCAGTACGCCGCGGGCGAGGGGGTCAAGCGCTTCCTGTGCGGCACGCCGCCGATTCTGGGACTGACGGCGCTGGAGGTCGGGGTCGACCTGTTCCTGGAAGCCGACCTGGCGCCCCTGCTTCAGAAATCCCAGCGGCTCTGCGCGCTGTTCATCGAATTTGTCGAAGGACGCTGCGCCGGCCTGGGCCTGACCTTGGCGACGCCCCGCGACCCGATATTGCGCGGCAGCCATGTCTCGTTCCGTCATGACCATGCCTATCCGGTGAGGCGGGCTCTGATCGACCGCGGCGTGATCGGCGACTTCCGCGCGCCGGATATCCTGCGCTTCGGATTCGCCCCCCTTTATGTCGGGTACGAGGACGTCTGGAACGCCGTCGAAATCCTGCAGGGCATCCTCGCCAGCGGAAGCTGGGACAGAGGCGCTTACAAGGTCCGCTCGGCAGTGACCTGACAGGCGCACTTCCCGTTCAGCATTGGTCAGCCACCCCGCGTTCGCGAGAGCTCGAGTGGCGGACCAAGTCTCAAAAATCCATCGATAGCGTTGGGGCGACCATTGGGACGCGGACCAATCAGCTCGCCCGACCTTCCACCAATTTCCACACAACCGACTGTATTAATTGGAGAAAAATGGTAGGCCCGGAGGGACTCGAACCCCCAACCAGACCGTTATGAGCGGTCGGCTCTAACCATTGAGCTACGGGCCCCCGATAGGGCGGATGCTGCGGGTTAGCACGGGCTTTCGGCCGCATAAAGGCCCGGTTCAGGTTGCATCCATCAGCTTGGCCTGATCAAGCTGGGCAAGCACGTCCGGCACGTGGCGGAGACGAAACGATGAAGCGTTTCTGGGGACCGGCCCTTGTGGCTGCGACGGCCGGACTGGCGCTGGCGAGCGGTGGCGCGTCTGCCCAAACGGCCGACCGGGCCTTCGACGCCACCACCCTCAGCCTCTCGGCCTATGGCGAGACCAACGCGGCGCCCGACAAGGCCACCATCACCCTGGGCGTCCAGGTCAAGGCCGCCACTGCGGGCGAGGCCATGCATGAGGACGCCGCGCGAATGACCCAGGTGATCGCGGCGCTGAAGAAGGCGGGCATAGAGGCCAAGGACATCCAGACCTCGAACCTCAGCCTGAACGCAGCCTACGACTACGCCCCCAACCAGGCGCCCAAGCTGGTGGGCTATGAGGCGGCCAACACCGTCACCATCATCGTCAATGACCTGGCGCGGCTGGGTCCGGCGGTCGATGCGTCGGTCTCGGCCGGCGCCGACCAGATCAACGGGATCAGCCTCGGCCTGAAGGACCCGCGGACGGCGGAGGATGCGGCGCGCAAGGCGGCGGTGGCGGCGCTGCAGGCCAGGGCCGAACTCTATGCGACGGCCACCGGCTATCGAGTCGGGCGTTTGGTCAATCTGTCGGAGGGCGGTGGCTATCAGCCGGGACCCATCCGGCCCATGGCCCTGATGAAGGTCCAGGCGGCCGCGGCGCCCACCCCGGTCGAGGCCGGCGAACTGACCGTGCGGATTGACATCTCCGGCCTCTACGAACTGGCGAAATAGCGCCTCAGATCACGATCATGGTCTCGGCCGCCCGGCGGCGGCGCGCGCCCATGCGGTGGTTCAGGGCCGCCACCCGCCGGCTGCCGGTAGTGACGCAAAGGCCGGGGACCAGGCCATGCACCAGGCAGGCCAGGCCCGCCACGATCAGGGCGGCGCCATAACCGAAGGCTGCGCGCTGGTGCCCGAAATAGCTCTCGTTCACCGAGCGAGGGTGGCTCATGAACAGTTCCTCGAACACGGACGTTCTCCCAGTCAGTGGCGGCTTCACGGTTAGAATACTTGACCGATTGTGAAAATTTTCCCCGGGATGAGCGACGTCAAAAGGCGCCATATGAACAGCAGCCGCGCCATTTGATCTGTGTTTGATCCCTGGCCCCTTTCGTCTCGAAAGCTTTGCGGCCCGGCGCTATGATCCCGCATGACTCTTGAACACGACGCCATCGCCCTGGTCGACCAACTGCAGGCTGAGTACGACCGCTCGGTCGCCCAGCTTCGCTCCGATCTTCGGGCCTATCTGGCCGACCACACCCCGCCCGACCCCGTCGCCCGCGCCGCCGGCGCCTACGCCTATCCCGGGCTGCGCTTGTCCTATGTGGCCAAGGGCCCCTCGCCGCGCCTGCCCCGGTCCTATGCCCGATTCAGCCAGGGCGGGACCTACGCCACAACCGTCACCCGGCCGGACCTGTTCCGAGCCTATTTGATCGAGCAGCTGTCTCTGATCCTCTCCGACTTCGACGTCGAGGCGGAGGTCACCCGCTCCAGCCAGGAAATCCCCTACCCCTATGTGCTGGACGGCTCGGTCGACCTCAGCGACGTCGAGATCACCGCGGCAGACATCGGACGGCATTTTCCGGCGACCGAACTGGCCTCGATCGGCGACGAGGTGGTCGACGGCCTGTGGACCCCGCGCCCGAGCGACGACCGTCCGCTGACCCTGTTCGACGCCCTGCGCACCGACTTCTCCCTGGCGCGCCTGGCCCACTATACCGGCAGCCCCGCCGACCAGGTGCAGACCTATGTGCTGTTCACCAATTACCACCGCTATGTGGACGAGTTCGTCCGCTGGGGCGCGGCGCAGCTGGGCGATCCGGAGAGCCCCTACGAGACCCTGCGCTGCCCGGGCGGGGTGGTGATCACCAAGGACACGCCGGACCCCGAGCGAGCGGCGGCCGAGAGTTCCTGGCGGCGTCACCAGATGCCGGCCTACAGCCTGACCGCGGCAGGTCGGCGGGGCGTGACCCTGGTCAATATCGGCGTCGGCCCCTCCAACGCCAAGACCATCACCGACCACCTGGCGGTGCTGCGCCCCGAGGCCTGGCTGATGATCGGCCACTGCGGCGGCCTGCGCTCGACCCAGACCATCGGCGACTATGTCCTGGCCCACGCCTACCTGCGCGACGACCATGTACTGGACGACGTCCTGCCGCCCGAGATCCCGATCCCGGCCCTGGCCGAGATCCAGGTGGCCCTGACCAGAGCCGCGGAGATGGTCACTGGCGACAGCGGCGATGCGCTGAAGGCGCGCCTGCGCACAGGCACCGTCGCCACCACCGACGACCGCAACTGGGAGCTGCGGTATTCCCACAGCGCCCTGCGCTTCAACCAGTCTCGGGCCATCGCCATCGACATGGAGAGCGCGACCATCGCCGCCCAGGGCTATCGCCTGCGCACGCCCTACGGCACGCTTCTGTGCGTCTCCGACAAGCCGCTGCACGGCGAGATCAAGCTGCCCGGCCAGGCCAACGCCTTCTATGAGCGGGCGATCTCGCAGCACCTCAGGATCGGCATCGCCGCCGTCGACCTGTTGCGCCAGGAGGGCCCGCGCCTGCATTCGCGCAAGCTGCGCAGTTTCGACGAACCGCCGTTCCGGTAGGCCGGCTCACGCCGCCAGTGCATCGATCCAAACGGAGGCGGCAGCCGAGGCTTGGAAAATCAATGCACAAATAAAAATCTAGGGGTCTGGCGCAAAAACGGAGCGAAAGTGTCAGACCACTGGTTCGGCCGCCTGCACCACGTCGTGGTGGCCAAAGCCTTGGCGGTAGTCCAGCACCGAGATCACCTGGGGCGTAATCTGGAACAGGGCCAGCTCGCCCCCGTCGGAGGCCGTCATATAGTCTCCCATCTGCGGGAACTTGGCGAAGAACAGGGCGCCGACGCGGCCTATCTCCTCAGGGTCGGTCAGACGCCGCGCCCGCCCGCCCAGCGAAAGGCAATGGATCTGGCCCCAATTCGCATAGGGCAGGTCAACCGTGGCGGAGACCCGGTCGTCCCGCGCCAGGTTGCGCGCCTTCTGCGATCGCGCGTCGCAGCCGAAATAGATGTCGAGGCCCTGGCTGGCGTAGCTGACCGTGGTCGCCTGCGGCCAGCCGTCCTCGCGCAGGGTGGCTAGGGTCAGGTCCTGGCCCTGGTTCAGGATCGAGATGACGTCCGCCTTCAGCCGCTCGTCCATGACTTGGCTCCTCGGGGTGGTGGAGGGCTCGCAGAGTAGCGCGTGGAGCGTGCGCGCGGCGATGATCAGGATCAATGGGCTCGCCTGCGGCGGCGGCGCGCCGCCGCCGTGGACGTTTCGAGATTTGGCCCACCCACGCCGCACGCGTATCAAGGCCGGCATGAACCGACTCGCCTTCCTGCTGCTGCTCGCCGCCGGCGTGTTCTGGGGCGCGGGGTTTCCGCTGGGCAAGGTGGCGCTGCGCGAGACCGATGCGGCGCACATGGTGCTGTGGCGGTTCTTGTTCGCCAGCGTCATCGCCCTGCCCTTCGCCCTCAGACGGCCCGAAGCGCGGGCCCTGTTCCGCTCGCCGCTGGTCGTGGCTTGCGGGGTGGTCTACGCCCTCGCCTTCGAGGTTCAGAACGAGGGCCTGGCTCGCTCCAGCGTCAGCCTGGCGGCTCTCCTGGTCGGCGCCATGCCGGCCCTGATCGCCATCGCCGCCCGGGCCCTGGGCGAGCCGGTCAGCCGCCTCTCCTGGGCCGGGGTCGCCGCCGCCACCACCGGCGCGGCCCTGATCGCCGGCCGGCCGCAGGGGGCGGCGACGCCCATGGGCGTCGTGCTGAGCATCATCGCCCTGTTCCTGTTCCTGACCTGGCTGATGATCCTGCGCCGCGCTCCCAAGCCGCCGACGGCCATGGCCATGCCGGCGGTGACGGTGATCGTAGCCGCCGCCACCCTTGTCCCCATTTCCTTCGCCCTGCACGGCGCGCCCAGGCTGGACCTCAGCCCCACGGCCTGGAGCGCCATGATCGGCCAGGGGATCTTCTGCACATTCCTGGCCACCGCCGCCTGGCAGTTCGGCGCCCACCGGGTCGGCCACGCCCGGGCCGGCGTGTTCGTCAACATCGAGCCCCTGATGGGCGCGGCCATCGGGGTGGCCCTGTTCGGCGACCACCTGACCTGGGCCTTGGGCGTGGGCGGACTGTGCATCCTCGCCGGGAGCTTGATCGTCGTGCTGGGGGAGGAACACACCGCCGCGCCGGACCTGGAGGAGGTGGCGGCGACGCCGAGCTAGCGCCGGCTCCGACGCCACGGATTGCCATGGCTCATGGTTTGCCATGAAGATGGCGATGGCCAAGCGCCCAACACAACCGTCATGGCGAAAGGAACTCCGATGGCCGACGCCGCGCATCTCGTTGAAAAGCTCCGCGAACTTCACGCCCGGGTCGCGCACAAGGAAAACACCGACATCGAGAACCTCCGCCAGGTCCTCGCCAAGACGCTGGCGGTCCTCATCGCCGAGTTTGGGCACGTGAAGGAGAAGGACGTCAGTTCGTCCTAGGCTGCGCGTCCGCAGCCATGTATGGGCGCCGCGTGAAACCCGTTGGCCAGAAGTGGGATGAGATCCTTTCCCTTTCCCCCTTGCGGGCTACGGCGCTCCCATATCCCCAATAGACGTTTTCACCACCTTGGATCGGAGCGCCAGGGTCAGCCGCACCGCCCGCGTCAGGTTTGCAGGATCAACGCGCAGCATGGAACAAAACGTAAACTTAGATTCAAGCCAATGTCAAGGTTGTGAGCACGGCTCAGTTCGTCTACGCACCAACCTGAGGTAGACCTCCGTGGAGCGGGATTGGGTGACGGACAGTCCGAAAAGCTGCGCTTGCGGAGCCAGATTGTACAGGCAGCCTGGATCGCGGGCAGCAGATTCTGACAACTTGAAGGTAGGAATTAAGATGAATAGCTTTGGCTTGGGCGCTTGTTTAGCGTTTGGCTTTGTTCTGGGCGCCGGCCAGGCCTCAGCGGCGGGACCAAGCCAGGCAATGGCGAAGGTTGGGGCGGAAGCAGCTGGATATAATTACCAGAACGGCGTTATCTGCAAGGCTCCGGCAGATCTTCTCGACGCCTTCAAGGCAAAGAAGCGGGCTACATTCGCAGCGGCGGGAGCCGAGTTCGAACCGGCGTTCGCCGCAGGGCGGGCAGACGCCTCCAGCAAGTGGAATAGGGCGCTGACGGTCGGCTTCGGAGTGCCTGTTCCCGAAGCGACATTGCGCCAATCCTTATGCGTCGACGGCGCGATGGTTGCGAAGATGCGCGCAGCCTTGGCGAAGAAATAGGCGCCGCCGACGCGGCTCACAGCAGCCGCGGGAGCTCGGGCTCCCGACCCCAATGGCCCTCGGAACCGCTCTTGCAGCCAGCCGCAAGCAGGCCAGCGCTGAAGCGGCCTGCATATGGCTAACGCCCCTTCACCGCGTTCGTAGGCGAACCCTTCATCTTGCACCCCTAATCTGGCGTCCCGGACGGCCGGAGCCGCGTCATGAATCCGATCACCTCGGCCGCCTCCGGCCTCATCTCAGCCTCGAACCGCTTCGACCAGTCGACGACGGCGCTCAGCAACGCCGCGGTCGGCGGGCCTGGCGACATCGCCTCGGCCATCACCGACCAGATCGGCGCCAAGATCGCCTTCGAGGCCGAGGCCAAGGTGATGCAGTCGATGGCGACGACCCAGAAGCAGGTGCTGGACATCCTTGTTTAGAGCAGGATAAAATTAGGCTGATCCAATATAAACCCCGCTCATCCCGGCATTCGCCGGGAGGAGCGGAGTTATTGTTGGTTCAATCTGATCTAACTTTGCTCTAACGTCAGGCTCGGGCCCCCGCCCAGGCGGCGCGCACCCCGTCCAGGATCTCCACCGGCTCGCGGAGCAGATCCATCGCCACCCGGCGCACTGGCGCGCGGTCGGACTCATCCCGCAGGTACTCCACCGGCGACTTGCCGTCGACGCGGGCCAGCAGCAGGCCAGGCAGCAGCGTGGCCGCGCGGGCCTCCAGCGCCGTCCGATCCTCCCAGTCCACATGGGCCAGGTAGGCGCTGGCGAGGGCGTCGAAGCTGGCGTCGAGCGCCGCCGTCGCCTGGGGCGCCACCCGCTGCTTGAGCAGCAGGTGGTTCAGGCAGAAGGCCAGGTCAAAGGCCGGATCGCCCCACCAGGCCGTCTCGGCGTCGAGGAACACCGGCCCGTTCGGACCGATCAGGATGTTCTTGGGGCTGACGTCGCCATGAACCAGGGCCAGATGCAGGCCCGCCGTGCGCTGCGCCAGATAGGTCAGCCTCGGCGCCACGCTGGGCTGGCGCCGGCCGGCCGCCAGCAGATACGCGTCCAAGCGCAGGGCATGGAAGGTGGCGTCGGTCCGGAACCGCCCGGCGATGGCCGGGTCGCCTGCGGTGGCGGCATGGATGCGGCCTAGCGCGCGCCCGACCTCGGAGGCGAACGCCACATCCCCCCGCCCGGCCAGCAGCTCCGCCTTCCACAGCCGGTGGCTCGCCTCATCGAGGAAGGCCATGGCGAACACCCCGCGCGCGCCGTCCCGCGCCACGAGCCTGGGCGCCAGGTCGGGGAACCGCGCGCCCACGGTCTCGAACCAGCGCCATTCGTAGAGGTTGCGCTCCACCGGCGCGGTCCAGTCGTCGGCGACGCGCAGGCGGGCCAGGGCGCGCTTTACGCAATAGGAGCGTCCGCCGCTGTCCAGCCGCCAGATGTCGGATGAGACCCCGCCGGACAGCACCGTCCAGATCGGCGCCTCGCCGACACGGACCAGCTGGGCGTCGTGGGCGAAGGCGTCAAGGTCCGGATCGACCGTCATGCCTCGCCCCTACACCCGTTCTCGCCTGGCGGGAAAGGCGCCCTACCGCCCCTTGAACGCCGCCGGTCGCTTTTCCCGGAAGGCGGCGACGCCCTCGGCGAAGTCATGGGTCTTGCCGGCCACGCGCTGGGCCAGGCGCTCGGCGTGCAATTGCTCGCTCCAGGTCGCATCCAGCGAATCCCAGACCATCCGGCGGATCATGCCGATGGAGGCCGGGCCGTCGGCCAGCTGTCTGGCGAGGCCGAGCGCCGCGGGCATCAGCTCGGCGTCGCGGACCACGCGATTGACCAGGCCCCATTCGAACGCCTGGGCTGCTGGGATCTTCTCGCCCAGCAGCATCATCTCCATGGCCCGCGCCTTGCCGACCATGCGCGGCAGGATATAGGTCGAGCCGCCGTCGGGGACGAGGCCGATGCGGCGGAAGGCCTGCAGGAAATAGCCGCTCTCGCCGCACACGATCAGGTCGCCCATCAGGGCCATGGAGCAGCCGATGCCGGCCGCCGCCCCATTGACCGCGGTCACCAGCGGAATCGGCAGATCACGGATGACATTGATCATCGGATTGTAGACGGTCTCGATCCCCGCGCCGGCGTCCGGCCTGCCGTCGGCGTCGATCTTGCCGGCGCCCGGCGCCGCCTGAAGGTTGGCGCCGGAGCAAAAGCCGCGCCCTTCGCCGGTGAGCACCACCGCCCGCTTGGCGTCCGGGCCCATGGAGACGGCCTTCAGCGCCTCACCCAGCTCAGCCGCCATCTCAATGCTCGCCGCATTCATGGTCGCCGGGTCCGAGAGGGTGATGATGGCGATCTCGCCATCGCTCGCCACCCTGATCAATTCATAACTCATGCGCGCTCCTCCGGTGGAGACCGCGCCGCGCCCCTACGCCGGGCGCTGAACGGCCGATCCCTGGGTATAGCCCAGCCTTACGTTAAGTTCGTCAAGCAGCCGGATCGCGGCTTCGGGCAATACGGTGCCCGGCTGGAACACGGCGGCGACGCCCTGGTCGTAGAGCGCCTTCAGATCCTCGTCGGGGATCACGCCCCCGACCACGATCATGATGTCGGGCCGGCCGAGCTTGGCCAGCTCTTCCTTCAGCTGCGGCACCAGGGTCAGGTGACCGGCGGCGAGGGAACTGGCGCCCACCACGTGCACGTTCTTCTCCACCGCCTCGCGGGCGGTCTCGGCCGGGGTCTGGAACAGGGCGCCGACGTCGACCTCGAAGCCCAGGTCGGTGAAGCCGGTGGCGATCACCTTCTGGCCGCGGTCGTGGCCGTCCTGGCCCATCTTGGCCACCATCACCTTGGGGGATCTGCCGTCGGCCTGGCGGAAGGCCTCGACCATGGCCTTGGCGCGGGAGACCTTGGGCGTCTCGCCGGACGTCGCCGCATAGACGTCGTGCAACAGCCGGATCTCGGCCTTATGGCGGCCGAACACCTTTTCCAGCGCCAAGCTGATCTCGCCCAGCGTGGCCTTGGCGCGGGCGGCGTTCACCGACAGCTCCAGCAAGTTGCCGTTTGCGCGAGCGCCAGCTTCCAAGGCCGCCAGGGCGGCGTCCGTCTCGGCCTGGTCGCGCTCGGCCTTCAGCCGCGCCAGCTTTTCCAGCTGCTGGGTGCGGACGGCGGCGTTGTCGACCTTGAGCACGTGGATGTCGTCGGGCGCGTCCGGGCGATAGCGGTTGACGCCGACCAAGGTCTGCTGGCCGCTGTCGATGCGGGCCTGAGTCTTGGCTGCCGCTTCCTCGATGCGCAGCTTGGGCACGCCCTGCTCAATGGCCTTGGCCATGCCGCCCAGGGCCTCGACCTCCTCGATATGGGCCAGGGCCCGCTTGGCGAGGTCGTGGGTCAGGCGCTCCACATAGTAGGAGCCGCCCCAGGGGTCGATGGTGCGGGTCAGGCCGCTTTCCAGCTGCAGGAACAGCTGTGTGTTGCGGGCGATGCGGGCCGAGAAATCGGTCGGCAGGGCGATGGCCTCGTCCAGCGAATTGGTGTGCAGGCTCTGGGTCTGGCCGTTGGCCGCCGCCATGGCCTCGACCACTGTGCGGGGCACATTGTTATAGACGTCCTGCGCCGCCAGCGACCAGCCGCTGGTCTGGGTGTGGGCGCGCAGGGACAGCGAGCGGCTGTCCTTGGGATTGAAGTTCTGGCGCATAAGCCGCGCCCAGAGCAGGCGCGCGGCCCGCTGCTTGGCCACCTCCATGAAGTAGCTCATGCCCGCGCACCAGAAGAAGGACAGGCGCGGTGCGAAGTGGTCGACGCTCATGCCCGCGGCGACACCGGCTCGGACATAGTCGATGCCATCGGCCAGGGTGTAGGCCAACTCCAGGTCCAGCGAGGCGCCCGCCTCCTGCATGTGGTAGCCGCTGATCGAGATCGAGTTGAAGCGCGGCGTCTCCTTGGCCGTATAGGCGAAGATGTCCGAGATGATCCGCATCGAGGGCGCTGGCGGGTAAATGTAGGTGTTGCGCACCATGAATTCTTTCAGGATGTCGTTCTGGATCGTTCCTGAAAGCTTGGCGTGCGGCACGCCCTGTTCCTCGGCCGCCACGATGTAGAGCGCCAGGATCGGCAGCACCGCGCCGTTCATGGTCATGGACACGCTCATCTGGTCCAGCGGGATGCCGGAGAACAGGGTGCGCATGTCGAGGATGGAGTCGATCGCCACGCCGGCCATGCCGACATCGCCGCTGACGCGCGGGTGGTCGCTGTCATAGCCGCGGTGGGTTGCGAGGTCGAAGGCCACCGAGAGGCCCTTCTGCCCGGCGGCGAGGTTGCGGCGATAGAAGGCGTTGGAATCCTCGGCCGTGGAGAAGCCCGCGTACTGGCGGATGGTCCACGGGTTGGTGACGTACATGGTGGGATACGGACCGCGCAGGAAAGGCGCGAGGCCGGGATAACCGCCCACAAAGTCGAGCCCTGCCACGTCAGCGGGGCCATAGGCCGGCTTGACCGCGACGCCTTCCGGCGTCTCCCAGAGGTCGCCGGTTGCGGTCGAAGCCGCATCGGCATGGGCGGCGGCGTCATAGGCCAGCGCGGCGAAATTGGGGAAGGCGCTCATGAGCGAGCCTCCTCGAAGAACTCGGAAAGCCGCACGGGACGGAGGGGTGACGCGACCGTATCGGGACCCGGCAGGCGGGCCGACGGCGCCTGGACCGGCGACGGGGTCGGGGTTTCGACCTTGACCTCGCCCTGACTGGCATTGGGATAGATGGTCACGCCCAGGATCTTGTCGGCCTTTGCCTGGATGGCGGCCAGTCGGCGCTCCAGCGCGGTCTGGGCTTCGCTGGCGATGGAGCCGGAGCTGAGGGCCGCCACCAGCCCATCCTCGGATTCGATCGACTGGAAGGCGGCCCAGCCGGCGCGCGCCAGCTGATCGGTGAGCGTTTCCAGAAAGCCGCCCCCCGCGGCGGGATCGGCGACGCGGCCGAGGCTGGCCTCTTCCATCAGGACCAGCTGGGCGTTGCGCGCCTGGCGGCGGGCGAGGGCCGTCGGCAGGCCGATGGCGTCGGTGAAGCCACCGAGTACGATGGCGTCGGCTCCGCCGACCGCGGCTCCAAACCCGGCCGAAGTCAGCCGCAGCATGTTGGTCCAGGGGTCGGCCGTGGTCAGCATGCGCTGGGACGAACGCGCCTCGATCCTGGGCGTCACGTCGCACCCCAGGGCGCCGGCGATGCGGGCGAAGATCCGCCGGGCGGCGCGCAGCTTGGCGATGGTGACGAAATAGTCGGCGTCGGCGGCCAGGCCCAGGACGATGCGCGGCAGGCCGTCCTTGGCCGGAACCCCGGCGCGCGCCAGGGCCTTGGCGTAGACGACCACGCTGGCGGCCATGAAGCCCAGCTCCAGCGCCTCGCCGCCGCCGGCCTCGTGCACGACCTGGCCGGATGCCAGGAACAGGCCGGCCTTGGGATAGGTCTCGGTCAGACGCGCAGCCACGGTCGCGGCGGAAATCAGATGGCTCTCGATCGGCCCCGGGCTGACACCGGTGCGGGCCAGGGCGCCAAGAGGATTGAGGTGGAAATTCAGCAGCGCGGCCGGAGACGACTTGGCGGCGGCAGCCAGCCAGTCGGCGGCCTTGGGTCCCAGGAACCCGGCGTCCAGCGCCACCGGCGCCAGCTCCAGCACGACGCCATCCAGCGCGCCGGCCAAGCCTTCGGCCGAACCGACGGCGACGCCCGACACCCCCTCGGGGTCGATCGCGATGATGGCGGAAGCCGCGCCGCCCTCCAGGTCGGCCAGGATCTCGGCCCGGGCCGCCGCCGGTTCGGGATGGGCGGTGCGCACGCGCAGGTCCCAGGGCCGATGAGTGTCTCGCGGCCCCATGCTGATCGGCTCGGCCGCCTCGGCGGCGGGATAGAGCGGCAGGATATCGAGGCCGTCAACGGTGTGGCTGACCAGCTTATCGTCGAAAGCAGCCTCGCCGATGGTCTTGGCCACCAGGGCGAGCCACTGTTCGGAGGTGGCGGGTTCGAACCCCTCCGCCAGGGGAACCAGCGGCTCGTTCATGATCTCAAGCGAACTCCACCAGGACCTCGTCCGCGGCGACGCTGTCGCCGGCCTTGGGCCCGACCGACTTGACCACTCCTTCGTGCTCGGCGCGGATGATGTTCTGCATCTTCATCGCCTCGATTACGCAGACCACCTCGCCCTCGCGCACGGTCTGGCCGGCCGCTACGTCCATCGACACCACCAGGCCCGGCATCGGTGAGATCACCAGCTTTGAGGTGTCCGCCTTCTGCTTTTCCGGCAGGCGCTCGTGCAGGTCGGCCGACAAGGGCGTCAGCACCAGGACGCGGGTCTTGGCGGCCCGATGGCGGATGACGAAGCCCTCGCCCGCCGGAGCGACCTCGACCGTGAACGGCTCGCCGTCCAGCACGCCGCGGAAGGGGCCATGGCCGGGGTTCCAGACGACATCGGTCAGGCGCAGGCCGCGCGCCTCGTCCGGCAGGGCGATCTCCAGCCCCTCACCCGCGTCGGCCAGGGTGACCCGCCGCTTGGTCTTGCCGACCACCACCACCCATTCGGTGCGGGTCAGCGGGCCGGCGAGGCCATTGCCGACGCGGCGGGCCCGGGCGGCCAGCTTGCGCTGCATATAGAGGGCCGAGGCGGTCAGGACGTCGACCTGGAACCCGGTCGGCTCGGTTCCGGCGAAGCCCTCGGGAAACTCGTCGGTGATGTAGTTGGTGGCCAGTTCGCCGGACTGGAAGCGCGGCTGGTCCATCACCGCCGCCAGGAAGGGAACGTTGTGGCCCAGGCCCTGGATGTGGAAATCCTCCAGCGCCCGGCCCATGCCGGCGATGGCGCCGGCCCGGGTCGGCGCCCAGGTGCAGAGCTTGGAGATCATCGGGTCGTAGAACATCGAGATCTCGTCGCCCTCGCGCACCCCGGCGTCGTTGCGCACGGTGTAGGTCGAGCGCGAACCCTCCGCCGGCGGGTCGTAACGGACCAGGCGGCCGATGGAGGGCAGGAATTTCCGGTAGGGGTCTTCCGCGTAGATGCGGCTCTCGACCGCCCAGCCGTTGATCTTCAGGTCGTCCTGGCCGAACGCCAGGGGCTCGCCGGCGGCGACCCGCATCATTTGCTCGACCAGGTCGAGGCCCGTGATCAGTTCGGTGACCGGGTGTTCGACCTGCAGGCGAGTGTTCATTTCCAGGAAGTAGAAGCTCTTGTCCTGGCCGGCGACGAACTCGACGGTGCCGGCGCTGTCGTAGCCGACCGCCTTGGCCAGGGCCACGGCCTGGGCGCCCATGGCGGCGCGGGTCTCTCCGTCCAGAAGCGGCGACGGCGCTTCTTCGATGACCTTCTGGTTGCGGCGCTGGATCGAGCACTCGCGCTCGAACAGGTGCACCACGTGGTCGTGCTTGTCGCCCAGCACCTGGATCTCGATGTGGCGCGGGCTTTCGATGAACTTTTCGATGAAGATGCGGTCGTCGCCGAAAGCGCCCTTGGCCTCGGCGCGCACGGCCGGAAAGCCCTCCTCCACGTCCTTGCGGTTCCAGGCGACGCGGATGCCCTTGCCGCCGCCCCCCGCGGACGCCTTGATCATCACCGGATAGCCGATCTCTTCCGAGATGCGCACGGCGTGGGCGGTGTCGTCGATTTCGCCGATGTGGCCCGGCACGCAGGAGACGCCCGCGGCGGCGGCGAACTTCTTGGACTCGATCTTGTCGCCCATGGCCTGGATGGCATGGGGATTTGGGCCAATGAAGACGATGCCTTCGTCGGCGCAGCGCTGGGCGAATTCGGCCTTCTCGGACAGGAAGCCGAAGCCCGGATGCACGGCTTCGGCGCCGGTCTTCTTGCAGGCGTCGATGATCTTGTCGGCCACGAGGTAGGACTGGGCGGCGGGCGCAGGGCCGATCAGCACCGCCTCATCGGCCATCTCAACCGCCAGGCTGTCGGCGTCGGCCTCGGAGTAGACCACCACCGTCTTAACCCCTAGCCGGCGGCAGGTCTTGATGATCCGAACCGCAATCTCACCCCGGTTCGCAATCAGAATCTTGGAGAACATCAGGCCTTTAGCTCCACACCGCCAACCCCCGCGCCAGCGCCGATGCAGCGCTCGAACGGCGAGGTCGACTCTATAGTGACCTCGCCGCTACGGCAGTCAAACAAGGGGTGGCGATGTCGGGTCTATCCGACCAAGGCCGGCTCCTGCGAGCCCTGCATCGCCGCCTGTAAGCGCGCCTTCAGCGCCTCCAGTTCGTCCCAAAGGGCCTGCGGCAGACGCTCTTCGAAGCGCTGGTAAAAGGCGGGGATAAGGTCCGCCTCCTCCATCCATATCTCGGGATCGACCGAGAGCAGGGTTTCGAGTTGCGCCGACGTCAGTGACAGGCCCGAGGTGTCAAGCGACTCGGGAGTGGGCAGATGACCGATCGGCGTCAATTGCGCCTCAGCCCGGCCTTCCAGCCGCTCGAAGATCCACTTCAGCACGCGGCTGTTTTCGCCATAGCCCGGCCAGATGAAGCGGCCTTGAGGGTCCTTGCGGAACCAGTTGACGAAATAGATCTTCGGCAGCTTGGAGGCGTCGGCCGCCTCGGCGCCCAGCTTCAGCCAGTGGCCGAAATAGTCGCCCATGTTGTAGCCGCAGAAAGGCAGCATGGCGAAAGGATCGCGACGCAGTTCGCCGACCTTGTTTTCGGCCGCAGCGGTGCCCTCGGAAGCCACATTGGCGGCCATGAACACCCCGTGGCGCCAGTCGAGGGCTTCGGTGACCAGGGGGACGGCGCTGGCCCGGCGACCACCGAACAGGATGGCCGAGATCGGCACCCCGCGCGGGTCTTCCCACTCCGGGGCGATGATCGGGCACTGCCCGGCCGGCGCGGTGAAGCGGGCGTTGGGATGGGCCGCCGGTTCAGCCGACTCGGGGGTCCAGGGCCGGCCCTTCCAGTCGGTCAGGCTCCCGGGCTTTTCCTCCGTCAGGCCTTCCCACCACACGTCGCCGTCCGGCGTCAGCGCCACATTGGTGAAGATGCTGTTGGCGTGCAGGGTGTCGATGGCGTTGGGATTGGTCGACCGGCCCGTGCCGGGCGCCACGCCGAAGAAGCCGGCCTCGGGATTGATGGCGTAGAGCTGGCCGTCTTCGCCGAAGCGCATCCAGCAGATGTCGTCGCCGATGGTCTCGGCCTTCCAGCCGGCCAGGGTCGGCTGCAGCATCGCCAGGTTGGTCTTGCCGCAGGCCGAAGGGAAGGCGGCGGCGATGTATTTCACCGCTCCTTCCGGCGAGGTCAGCTTGAGGATCAGCATGTGCTCGGCCAGCCAGCCTTCGTCCCTGGCCATGACCGAGGCGATGCGCAGGGCGTAGCATTTCTTGCCCAGAAGCGCATTGCCGCCGTAGCCCGAGCCATAGGACCAGATCTCGCGGCTTTCCGGGAAATGGACGATGTATTTTATGGGGTTGCAGGGCCAGGCCACGTCCGCCTGGCCGGGCTCCAGCGGAGCTCCGACCGAGTGCACCGCCGGCACGAAGAAGCCGTCCTCGCCCATCGCGTCCAGGGCCTGCCGGCCCATCCGCGTCATCACCTTCATCGACAGGGCGACATAGGCGCTGTCGGTGATCTCCACGCCGAGCGCGCTGATCGGCGAGCCGACCGGACCCATGCTGAAGGGCACCACATACAGGGTGCGGCCGCGCATGCAGCCCTTGAACAGCTGTTTCAGATCCGCCCGCATCTCCTCGGGATCGAGCCAGTTGTTCGTCGGCCCGGCGTCCTTGGGATCCTTGGAGCAGATGAAGGTGCGGCTCTCGACCCGGGCCACGTCGCTGGGGTCGGACACGGCGTAGAAGCTGTTCGGCCGCTTGACCGAATCGAGCCGCTTCAGCGTGCCGGCCGCCACCAGTTGCTCGGCAAGCTGCTCCCACTCCGCCTCGGAGCCGTCGCACCAGTGCACCCGGTCAGGCTGGGTCAGGGCTGCGATCTGGCTCACCCAGTCGATAAGGCGTTTGTGGCTTACGGGCGGGTCGGCGAGGCCCGGGATGTCCAAAGAAGCCGGGCGCTGGCCGTCTTGAACTCGTGCTACTGCGGCGGTCATTACGGCTTCCTCTTAGACTTCGACGCTGCGGTGACGCTTACGGGCGACATCTCGTGTGAAAGGCATGCCAAAGCCTGTCGACAGCCGCAAGCAGCACCGCTACGGAAGCTGTCGAAACGCACAACTATTCAGCAGAAAATATAGACGCTCAAAATATAGGCGCCCACGTCATGCCTTTGAAACTGCGCCTTGTCTAGCGTTATCAGAAACGTTCCGGCCGTAGAAATTGATCCGGAACGGCTGTCCCCAGAAAACCTTGCCGAGACCTCGGGCTGCGCGGTCCATCATGAACGCGCGCTCCGGCCGACCCAGCAGCCACAGAATCAGCGCTAGGGCGCCATAGACCAGCGTTTGGCCGGCGCCGATCAGGCCCCAGCGCAGGATTCCGAGCCGGTCCGGCGGATCGGCAGCCGCGCAATGGGCCACCGGTCCCTGTCCATAGGCGAAGGCGCGGCGCAGCGTGTAGGTCAAGCTGAGGCGATCAGGCGCCGGGTCCTCCCAAACCCATGCGTCGGGCGCCCAGGCGAATTGCGCACCGCGACGTTGCAGGGCGCCGAACAATAGGTCGTCCTCGCCACCGCTTTGATTGCGCGTCGGCGAAAACGGTCTGTCGGGATCGGGCAGCGCCGAGCGCTTCAGGAGACTATCGCCGCAACCATAATAGTGACTGATCGGCCCGGCCGGAGCAGGGTCAAGGCGGGAAAAGAACCGCTCCAGATAGGCGCGGTGCCGGGTCACGTGCGCCGGAGCGCGCGCGCGGACCGGACCGAATACCACGTCGGCGTCGAACCGGACCTGGGCCTCGATCAGCGCGGCCAACCAGCCGGGCGGCGCCTCTTCGTCGTCGTCGAGGAAGGCGATCAGAGCGCCTTTTGCCCGGACCATGGCCGCGTTGCGGGCGTTTGCCACCCCGGCGTCGGGTTCATGCACATAGATGACCGGGAACGGCGCCTGGGCCGCCAAGGCCTCGACCAGATGGCGAGCCGACGGCGCAGCATCGTTGTCGACCACCACCAATTCGATCTCGACCGGATCGACGCCCTGCTGCGCCAGAGCCGAACGCACAGCGCGCTCCAGCGACCCCAGCCGTCTCTGGGTTGGAATAATCACGCTGATCTTCGGCGCCATCCGCTCGACTTACACCATGTCGGTTAGCGAATGGCTGAGATGGCCCTAACCGCGCACCGCTGAATAGAGGGTCCAGACCCCGAGGCCGGCGAAGATCAGGGCTGCGGCGATGCGGATGTATTTCAGCGGGACGATCCGCGTCGCGGCCTCGCCGAAAAAGACGGCTGGGACATTGGCCAGCATCATGCCGGCCGTAGTGCCGGCGGCGACCCGCAGCACATCGTGAAACCGCGCGGCGAGCGAGACCGTGGCGATCTGGGTCTTGTCGCCCATCTCCACCAGGAAGAAGGCGACGGCGGTGGCGGCGAAGGCCCCCCAGCGGCTGACCTCGCCGGACGCTTCGTCCTCCTTGTCAGGGATCAGGGCCCAGGCGGCGGTGGCGAAGAAGGAGGCGGCGACGACGTATTGCAGCCAGCGGCCGTGCAGCAGGTCCGAGATCAGATAGCCGGCCAGGGCCGACAGGCCATGGTTGGCCAGGGTGGCCACGAGGATACCGGCGATCACCGGCCAGGGCTTGCGAAAGCGGCTGGCCAGCACGATGGCGAGGAGCTGGGTGCGGTCGCCGATCTCGGCCAGGGCCACGACCACCGCCGATATCAGGACCGGTTCCAGATCTACCTCTCGGATGGAAAGCGCGGCTGGCTCGCGCGGCGGACCGCGTGTATCCCCTCGCCGACGGCGTCACAAGCCCATCCGCCGTAACCCGAGAGGAGCAGACCGATGGCCGAGGCGACCGGCGAGATCACCATCTTTCACAACCCGAACTGCGGCACGTCGCGCAACACCCTTGCCGCGATCCGCGAAGCCGGCCACGAACCGACGGTGATCGAATACCTCAAGGCCGGCTGGACCAAGGCGCAGCTGAAAGAGATCCTGAAGGCCATGGGCGCCGGTCCCAGGGACGTGTTGCGCGTCCGCGGCACGCCGGCGGAAGAGCTGGGCCTGACCGATCCCAAAGCCAGCGACGAGGCCATCCTGGACGCCATGGTCGCCCACCCCATCCTGGTCGAGCGCCCGATCGTGCTGACGCCCAAGGGCGCGGCCCTCTGCCGTCCGGCTGAGAAGGTCCGGGCGCTGCTCTGACGTCGCCTCCTTCCGGTTGTTGATCCATATCAACTCGCCCAGGGGCCGCTTGAGCCATCCTGTTGATGGCCACACCGTGCAGATCAAAGGTTCGCGCGCGGGCGCGGGTTGGAGGAATGACCATGCGCTTCTTGTCGCTCGCGCCGATCGTCATGCTGGCCACCTTGGCGTTTGCAGCGGGAGGCGGGTCGAGCCGCGCCCAATCTGCAGCTCGCGAAATCCCGCAATCCATCGCCGTCGAGCACGCTGACACCATGGAGCGGCTGGTCGCGCTATCGAAGCGAAAGGGTCCTGTCGGCGTGGAAGCCCGCAAGGCGACGGACCTGTTCAGACGCCATATCGCGCGCGAACACGACTACATCCTGCCACCTCTGACTCTTCTGCCGGAGTTGGCTGATGGCAAGGTGACCCCGGACATGGCCTGGGCCCTGCCCATGTGCGACAGGGTCAAGGCGGACCGGGAACAAATCTTCGAAGAACACACCAAGGTCACCGACGCGATGAATGCGCTGATGACCGCCGGCCTGCGCGCGCACGACAAGCAGGCGGTCGATTTCGCCAAGGGCGCAGTTGCGGATTCCCTGAACGACATCGAGATCGAGGAGCCGGCCGTCATGCTGGTCGGCGACTATCTGCGCGCCAAACTTCCCACGCCCCGCTAGGCGAGATGAAATAAGGTTCGGTCACTCTATTTTCCGCTTGTCCCGGCGAATGCCGGGATCCAGATGAAAAACTCCGGACCTTGAGCAATTTTTTCCTAAAGTCAGTCAACGACAGAGCTTTATGATCTGGATCCCGGGCATTCGCCGGAACGGGCGGTTTTGAGTGGACCTGAATTCATCTCGCCCTAATACTACAGTTGCGGATCATCTGAGTTTCTGATTCCCTTCGGTAGTTTATGGAGGGAGCCATGAGCGTCGGGTCTTGGTCAGGATCGTTGTTGGCGTGGG
>FSWM01000942.1_pt1 | contig 52881 bp, 49 predicted proteins | sample 1637841 | NCBI WGS metagenome assembly FSWM01 (sample SAMEA3914789, study PRJEB12502) | metagenome | biome: forest; material: soil | place: Canada | collected 2011-07-03 | depth 0.3 m | reverse complement strand
TGGCGCGCTCGGAGCGATTCGAACGCCCGACCCTCAGCTTCGTAGGCTGGTTCAAAATCTTACCAAATCAAGCACTTATACGACAGCGGCTGTAAATTCTTCTTGTCGCCTATAGCTGGCGCATAGGCAGGTTCCACTCGCGATTTAACGCCTCGCCGCTGACCCCGCGCATCAGACGCCCTCGATGATCAGGTTCCCGATTTTGCGGCGGGTCATGCGCATCGTTGCGCCAAGTCCGCCGAATCCGACCAACATCATAGCCCAGGTAGCGGGCTCGGGGAGCCGCTCACCTTCGAACGAGATCAGACGCTTGTACGTCTCGTTCGCCGGGACCGTGCTCCACTCGGCGATGCCAGACTCCGGCTGGGCCCAAAGGCTTTGGCCGAGGACACGGTTCATGGCGCCGGGCTTTGGCGTCCAGAAGGCTTCCTCGGTAGCGATCCGCCGCCACGCACGCGCTTGGCGGGCCGCCGGCGAGCAAGGAGCGCCTGACAATGGACATGTCTGGCTCTCTCCCGATGTCAGGCGGCCCGCCCCGCCTCCGGCGAGTGCGGGACAGTCGTCGACGCGATGCGTGCAGTCGTCTGTCCGACCTCAAAGCGGGGCAGAAGCGCCACGGCCGCCGCCGCCGCGCCCAGCCCGATGGCGGAGACCACGATGGGGACGGTGTAGTTGTCTCCGTGGGCGAGCCTGGCGATCAGCAATGGGCTCGCGCCGCCGGCGAAGATCATGATGCTGTACGTCAGGCTGTAGAGCCGACCGAAACTGGCGAGTCCGAAATAGCGCGAGACGGTGAAGGCCAGGATGTCCAACTCCGCGCCGATGGTCAGTCCCACCGCCAGCGCCGCGATGAAGAGGACAGGCCCTTGGGATGAGAGCAGCATCGCCGTCCCCGCCCCCGAAATGGCGAAGGCCACGGCGGCGACATAGGGGGCGAAGAACCGGTCCATCGCCGCGCCGGAAACACATCGCCCGGCGACGATCGAGACGCCGACAACCGCCTGTACCTGAGCCGCTTGATCGGGGGTGAAGCCGCGAAGGCGCAGGATGGTGATCAGATGCAACAGGTAGCCGCCGCCAAACAACGAGGGAACGGCGAAGCACAACAGGATGAACCAGAACAGCGGCCGGCCAAGAGCGCTCCAGTCGCCCCGCTCGATGTTCGCCGCGGCCTGAAGGCCGGCCCGCGGCGGCGGGTCACTGCGGATCAGCCAAAGGCCCACGCCGCCAAGAACCAGAGCCAGCCCGGAGAGGACCCAGTAGCCGCCGCGCCAACCTATGGCAGCGATGATGTGGGTCATGACCAACGGCGCGGTGATCGCGGTGATCCCCAGGCCGCTGATCATGATGCCAAGGGCGAGGCCCCGGTGCCTGTCGAACCTCGCGGTGACCACGCGCGCATAGGCCGGCGGGGTTGTCCCGACCCCCAGCAGGCCCAGGGCCACCATGGCGGCGGCGTACCAGACGAAGTGGGTCGGCGTGGCGCCCAGGAGGAGGAAGCCCACCGCCTCGCCGACGACCGCGATCGATATGACCCTGGAAGCCCCCCACCGATCGATCGCCTGGCCCACCCAGGGCGCCGCCAGGGCGACCGTCGCCGACAGCAGCAAGGTCGCCAGAGAGAGTTGCTCCCGCGTATAGCCAGCCTTGGCGACCAGCTCCGGGACGAAGGCGCCGCCGGTGTAGGCGTTCAGCCCGATTACCCCCATGGCGGCTGCGATCATCGAGCCCACAAGGGCGCGCCAGTGCCTTTGGAATTCATTCACTGGGGCGATGGCCGCGTCTGTGGGTCCCAAACTCATGTCCTAGAACCGCCGCTCCATCGACACACCAAACTCGCGAGGCTCGTTCAGGCTGACCTCCGGGTAGCTGAAGGTGACGACATCCGTCGTAATCAGGCGGTCATTGTTGAGGTTGGTTCCAAACACCGCGAACGTCCACTTCTCGTCGGCGCTGCGCAGGGACACACGGGCGCCGAGGGTTCCGCCGGGGCCGTCGCGCCAGGGTTCCGAGTTCTGGTTGGTAAAGTAGAAGTAGATGGTGTCGCGCCAGCGGAAGTTGGCTTCCGTGCTCACGGTCCAGCCGTTCTTCATGGGGAAGTCCTGGCGGACCGAGACAAAGGCCTGCCATTTCGGCGCGTTCGGCAAGTGGTTGCCTGTCGCGTCCACGAAGTTGTTGAAGATGTCCACCGCTCGCGGGAAGTGCTTGAACGTGGCGTCCGTGTACGACGTGTTCGCCGAGATCAGGGTGTGCGCGAACGGCCTGGCCTGCATCTCGAATTCGAAGCCCTTGATCTCCGAATCCGCGGCGTTGGTAATGATGGCGCCGCCCGTAGGAACGCCGGCCCGCAACTGCAGGTTCTTATACTCGTTGCGATAGGCCGTGAACGACAGACTGAGCCGTCGGTCGAAGAAGTCCCCCTTGACGCCCCCCTCAACGGACTTGTTCGTCTCGGGGGCGAACGGCGGTTGGACGGCGAAATCATTATACCCGCCGGCCCGGAAGCCGGTGCCATAGCCGACAAACAGCATCAGATTTGACGTTGGATGGAAGACCCCCTTCACCCGATAGGTGGTGTCGCCCCAGCTCGCCTGGCCGACATAAGGCGTGTTGGTGACCGCACTCGTGATCGTGTTGGTGACCCGAATCGAGGAGTTGAGCGCCTTCCTGTCGTCGGAATAGCGCACGCCGGCGATCAGTTGCAGTTGGTCGGTGACCTTGAAGGTGGCGTCAGCAAAGGCGGCCCAGGAGTTGGTCTTCTGGTTGCCAGCATAGAGGGACGCCGTTGAGGTCGGGGTGGAGAACTGCAGGTTATAGATGGTGTCGGCGTAGTCCTGGTTTTCGTAGAAATAGTAGAGGCCGGCGATCCAGGACAGCCGCCGGTCGCCATGCGACTGGATCCGCAGCTCCTCGGTGAGCTCGTTGCTGCGGTCGTCGTTGTTGTTGTAACCGGAACGCGGTTCGGTGCTGAGGCCGCTGGAGTTGTTCTGACCGAAGACGTGGGTCCTGCGGTAGCCGGAGACCGACACCAGGTCCGCCCAGCCCAGGGCATAGGCCAAATTTGCCGACGCGCCCCCGGCGTCGAGGGTGGTCCGCGTCTTTGGATCCACCGAATAGAGGTTGTCATTGTAGATCGCGTCATGTTGGGCCTGCGGCAACGGGATGTTCGGCGTCGGCGTCGTCACAAGGGCGCCAGTCGGCAGGGTGCTGAAGGTGGTGGCGGCGTTGCGGAACAAGGCCGGCTCGTTGCTGATCACCGCATAGTCGGCCGAGAAGCGCGCGGTCAGAGGGCTCTCGCCCGAGTAGGCCAGCACGGCGCGAACCTGGCCGCTCCTGGCGCCGGCGATGTGGGAGCCGTCATCGTTCTTCGCCCAGCCCCGGGCGTCCACTCCGCCCGCAGCCAGGCGCCCCGTGAAACCGCCCCCCAGCGGCCCGGAGACCGCCCCCTGCGCCCGGATTTCGCCGCCGGTCTTGGCCTCCGCGTTGACGTAGGCTTCGAAGGTGTTGGTCGGATCGGCGCTGCGCAGCAAGATCGCGCCGGCGGTGGCGTTACGCCCCTGCAAGGTGCCCTGTGGGCCGCGCACAATCTCGATGGAGCCAATATCCAACAGGTCTTCCGCCCCGATCGCAACGCCGCGGGCGAGGTAGACCTCGTCCATGTAGATGGCGACCGGCTCATCGCCGGTATTGAGGGCGGAGCCGGTGGTGCCACGCATGCTCAGATAAGTCCGGCCCCCGCCGCCATTGCCGTTGAACTGTACGCCAGGGACGGCGCCGGAGAGTTCCGTCAGGTTCTTTGCGTTGATCGCCGCCAGGACCTGGGGCGTCACCACGGAGACCGAGATCGGGACGTCTCCAAGACGCTCTTCGCGCTTCTGGGCCGTCACCACCACTTCCTCGAGCGAGGCGGCGGTCGTCTTGTCCGCATCGGATGTCGCCGCCGCCTCCGCGGCAAAGCCATGCGCCGGAGCAGAGAGCAGGCCGCAGGCCAGCAAGGCCGTAAGCGCGGTTGAAGCGTAAAGGGCGTCGCCCCGCGCCTTGGCGGCGGATTCGGTCCTGCGATGGATTCTGGACGTGTACATCGGTGCTCCCCCCTGGGAATCTCTTGTCTGTTGGCCGGCAGTCTGCACGGGGGTCGGGACCGCAATAGTAAAACCTTAGCCGCGATCAATTCCCTGTAGTTATCGCATAGGCATTCCGAGGGAGTTCGTTCTAATAGCTGGAGAGCTCAGACCGGGTCCTGGAGGGATCGATCATGGACGTGCGGCTGCTTCGCTATTTCGTCGCCTGTGTGGAGAACAAGAGCATGCACGCCGCCGCCGACGTGCTGCACGTCTCGCAGCCGGCGCTTAGCAAGGCGGTCCACCAGCTCGAGGCCGAGCTCGGGGCCCCGCTCCTGGAACGCCGCCCGCGCGGCGTCGTCCCGACGCCCTACGGCGAGACGCTGCTACGCTACGCCAAGATGATCGACACGGAGCTGCGACGCGCCACCGCTGAGATCGACGCCATGCGCGGCGCCACCAAAGGCAAAATCAACGTCGGGGCCGTGCCGACCATGATCGCGCCCATGACCCGCGCGGCGCGCGAGATCCTGGTCGCCCATCCCGGCCTTAAGCTGGAGATCCGCGCCGCCTTCTCAAGGGAGCTCACCACGGCGCTGCTGGACGGCGAGCTCGACCTGGCACTGATCCTGATCCCGGAAGGCGGGGCGCCGCCTGGGCTGGCCTTCGAGCCCATCCGCCGAACCAATCCGGTGATTGTCGGGCGGGCGGAACACCCCTTGGCGAGCCGGGAATCGCTCTCCCTGGAAGATCTGAGCGCCTACCCTTGGCTGGCGGCGACCTACCCCTCCACCCACTGGCGCATCCTGAGCCGCGTGTTCCTGGACGCGGGCGTGCCGCCCCCGCAGCCGGCCATGGAGGTCAGCACGGTGGTGTTCTTCGCCCCCCTGATCCGCGAGACCGATCTTCTCACCATCATGCCGCGCTCAATCCTGAGCGAGAGCCCTGAGGGGTCCGGCCTGGTGGCGCTGCCCTTCGACCTGCCCTTTCCGCCCGAGCAGATCGTGCTTGGCTATCGCGAGAACAGCTATCTCCTGCCCGGCGCGAAGATCGTCATGCAGCACCTCAAGGCGGTGTGCGCGGACGCGCCCTGACCGCTCCATCCGGCCGGCGCGCGTCAGTGCGATAACGGGAGGCTATCGCTTACTCCCCCAAAGCTGTTGGTCACCGGCATCGCTGGGCCGGATAGTTCGCCCACAAAGCGCCGCGCAGACCGAATGCGCCGCAGGCCTGTGGGGGGAATGTGCAGCCGCACGCAAATACCTATGATGTCGTTGTTGTCGGCATGGGACCCGTCGGCGCGCTGGCGGCCAATCTCTGTGGCCAGGCTGGACTGCGGACCCTGGTCATCGAGAAGGGGACAGAGCCGTATCTGCTGCCTCGGGCCGTCCATATGGATGCCGAGGCCATGCGGATTCTGCAATCCCTGGGCCTGGCCGAGAAGATCGCCCCCCTCACCCGCTCCCTGGGCGGCTCGGTCTACCTGGGTTGCGACGGGCGACAGATCCGGGTGTTCCGCAGCCAGGACACTCGCGCAGCCCTCGGCTGGCCCGCCAGCAACCTCTTCTATCAACCCGAGCTCGAGGCGGTGCTCCGCGAAGGCCTGGGGCGCTTTGCGAACGTAGACGTGCGACTGGCCACCGAATTTACGGCGCTGGAGCAGACGGGTGGCGGCGTGCGCCTCTGGCATGCGGCTTCGGGCCAAGTCGAGAGCGAGAGCGTGGAGACCCGGTTTGTCCTCGCCTGCGACGGCGCCAGTAGCCCGGTCCGCAAGCTGCTGAGCTTGGCTCTCGACGACATGGGCTTCGAAGAGCGCTGGCTGGTGATTGACGCGCAAATGGCCGGCGAGATGCGCTGGCCGGACCGGTATGACATCCCCTCCGAAGTTCGCGACGGCCGCTACTCGCTGATGATCTGCGACCCCCAGCGGCCGGCGACCATCATCCCGGGCGCCGCGCGCCATCGCCGCTGGGAGTACATGCTCCTGCCCGATGAGTCAGACGAGCAGGCGCTTGAGCCGAAGCAGATTCGCGACCTGCTGTCCGACTGGGTCGATCCGGCGGCGGCGGAAGTCGTTCGCGCCGCCGTCTATCGCTTCCACGGCCTGGTGGCGACCTCCTGGCGATCGGGCTCAGTCTTCCTCATGGGCGACGCCGCCCACCAGACGCCCCCCTTCTTCGGACAGGGCATGTGCCATGGATTCCGGGACGCTGCGCAGCTGGTCTGGAAGTTGGCCCTCGTGCGACGCGGCCTCGCCGACGAGGCGCTCCTCGACACTTACCAGGCTGAGCGGGAGGGCCACGTCCGGGCCATCATCTCCGCTGCCCTGACGGCGGGCGCGGCCGTCTGCATTCTTGATCCGTACGAAGCCGCGGAGCGGGACGAACGCTTCCGCGCCGAGGAAGCCGCCCGGGTCGGCGCGACCGTGGCCATGACCGACGTGGTGCCGCCGATCCGGAATGGGCTGGTGCAGCCCAGAACAGGCGGAGAGCGGATTTCTCAGCCTGAAGTAGAGACATTGAGCGGTCGTACGCGGCTGGACGGTCTTCTCGGCGGGCGACTGACGCTGCTCACCACCTCAAACCCGTTGTTCGAGAACATCGCCTCAGTCCTGCCCTCCGCGTGGGGAGACCTGGGCGGGCAGATTCTTCGCATCCTCCCTGAAGGCCAGCCCGCCCAGCGTGACGCCCTGGTGGACCTCGGCGGCGCCTTGAGCGCCTGGCTCGCGGGAGCTGACGCCCAATGGGCGCTGGTGAGGCCCGACCGCTATGTGTTCGCCAAGGGGCGGACCCCTGCCGACCTTGGCGCCAGCCTGCAACATCTCATCCTCAGCCTTCGTCCCCACGCCGACAATCCTGTCGCCGACGGGGCCTCGGCGCAGCCCGAAGAGAGCCGAACCGCATGAAGCTCGCCAATTTCAGCCTCAACCACATGGGCATCTATGTGATCGACATCGATCGGATGAGCGACTTCTACACCTCGTTCTTCGGCTTCGTGGTCACCGACCGCCGCGACGCGCCGAACCCGATCCGGTTCCTGACCATGACGCCGACCGAGCATCATCAACTGCTCCTGGCGTCCGGCCGAAGCCCGGAGACGCCCACCACCCTGCACCAGATGTCCTTCCTGCTAGAGGACTTCGCCGCCCTGCGCCGAGTCCATGACGCGGCGCAGGCCGACGAGCGGGTGAGCGACATCCGCGGCCTCGACCACGGCAACAGCTGGGCGCTCTATTTCAAGGACCCCGAGGGCAACACCCTTGAGTGTTACGTCCACACGCCCTGGCACGTGGACCAGCCCTACGGCCGGCCGATCGATTTTAGCCTCACCGACCAGCAGATCCACGACCGGACCGAAGGTGAGGTGCGGGACAATCCGTCCTTCATCTCCGCGGAGGCCTTCCAGACGCGGCTCGAGCGCCAGCTGCAGGACGCCCTGGCGTGAAGCTCGCGGTTTTCCAGGAGGGCAGCGGCGACGCCATCGGCCTGGTGGAGGACGGCCACATCGCCCCCCTCGCCCTGGACCACGGGCTGCCGCGCGCCATCGAGGATCTCCTCGCCCTAGGCCCCGACGCCCTGGCACGCGCTTCGGTGAGCGCGCGGCGGCAGGACAGCCGGCGCCTCGACGAGGTGCGCCTGCTGGCGCCCGTTTCGCATCCCCGCAAGTTCCTGGCGATCGCCGCCAACTACCAAAGTCATATCGACGAGGTGAAGGCCGCCAATCCAGCCTACGTGCCCCCGACGGCCCAGCGCTGGTTCAACAAACAGGTCACCTGCGTCAACGCCCCCTATGATCCCATCCTCATGCCGCCCGAGGGCCGAGAGCTGGACTATGAGGCCGAGCTCGCCATCATCATCGGCAGGCGCTGTCGCCGCGTGCCGGTGGACGCCGCCGCCTCGGTGATCGGCGGCTTCACGGTCTGCAACGACGTCAGTGTCCGGGACTGGCAGCGCCTCAGCCCGACCATCATGCTTGGCAAGTCTTTCGACAGCCACGGGCCGCTCGGCCCCTGGCTGGTCACGCCCGATGACATTGAGGATCCGCACGCTTTGGAGATCACCTGCCACGTCAATGGCGAGCTGCGTCAGCGCGGTTCGACCGCCGAAATGATCCACAACTGCTATGAGCAGATCGCCTTTCTCTCCACGGTCTTCACCCTGGAGCCCGGGGACGTCATCGCCACCGGAACACCGGCCGGCACCGGCGCCGGGATGAAGCCACCGCGGCTTCTGCAACTGGGCGACCGAGTGCGCTGCGCCGTAGAAGGCATTGGAGCCATCGAGGCGGTGGTGGAGGCGGAACACCCATGAACACCCTCACCAGGCCCGATCCTCTCGAGTGGCTGGTGCTCAGGTCGGAGCTCAGCGATCTGCTGTTCCTTCGCGCCCGGGGCGCGGACCGCTTCGATCCCGACCTCATGCGCGCCTGCCATCCCGCGGACGGGACCGACAACCACGGCACATTCGCCGGGCGCATGCACGACTTCATCGCCGGGATCGAAAAAGCCCAGGCGGAAGGACCGCCTTGCCTCTCCAAACAGCACGTGATCGGCAACGCCCTGTTCGAGCGTCGCGGCGGCGAAGTGTTCTGCGAGTCGTATCATGTGGCTCACGAGACTTTCGTCGAGGACGGCCAGACCCGCGACTATCGGATTGGCGGCCGCTACCTGGACACCTTCCGGCCGGTGGACGGCCGCTGGATGATCCAGCATCGGGACATCGTCTACGACTGGTCGCGTGTCGTCCCGGGAACGGGCAGCTTCTGGGAGGGCATGGGCTACGCAAACCCTCTGCAGGGACGCCGCACGCCCGGCGATCCGCTCTATGCGGCGCATCCCGCGGCTCGGGGAAACCTGCCTGCGCCTGCGATTATGAACACAAAAGGAGGAACGGACATGGCAGGGCTGCAGCGCCTTCTGGACAAACAGGAGATCGCCGAGGTGCTCCATCGCCGGGCCCGCGCGGGAGACCGAGCGGACGCCGAGCTGGCCCATGGCTGCTACCACCCCGGCGCCACCGAACGGCACGGCGAGTTCGACGGCCTGGCGACCGATTTCATCGACGTGGTTTCGTTCACGCGCCCCAAACCAGGCTCGCCGATCCGCGGCATGTTCCACCTGGTCACCAACGTGCTCATCGAATTCGAGAACGATGAGGCGGCCTTCGTGGAGTCCTACCACGTGGCCTGGTGCCAGATGACCGACGGCACGGACGCCACCGTCGGCGGTCGCTACCTCGACCGCTTCGCGCGCCGCGACGGCCGATGGGCGATCGTCCATCGCGACGTGGTCTTCGACTGGAGCCGAATGGAGCCGGAGACGGCGAAGTTCTGGGAGAAGCATCCGGCCAAACCGTTTCTGTTCGGCAAGCGCGGCGAGGACGATCCGCTCTACGCCTATACGGCGCGCGGGCGCTGACGGCCGCCATGACGCTGCAGTTCATCGATCTGTCCGTGCCCTTGGAGAACGGCGTGGCCTCTGATCCGCCCGCTTACCGGCCGCGGATCGACTACATCGATCACCACGCCTCGGTGGAGGAATTGACCGGGTTCTTCCCGGGCTTGACCAAGGCGGACCTTCCCGAGGGCGAGGCCTGGGCGATCGAGCGGATCGAGTTGATCACCCACAACGGCACCCACCTGGACGCGCCCTACCACTTCGCCTCCACCATGAACGGAGGTGAGCGGGCGATCACCATCGACGAGGTTCCGCTCGACTGGTGCTTCAGGCCTGGGGTGAAGCTGGACTTCCGCCACCTGCCCGACGGCCATGTGGTGACGGCCCCGGACGTGGAGGGGGAGCTTCGTAGGATCGGCTACGATCTGCAGCCCCTGGACATCGTCGTCGTCAACACCCGGGCCGGCCTGGCCTACGGTGCCGACGACTACCTTTCGGCCGGCTGCGGCATGGGCATCGAAGCGACGATGTATCTGCTGCAACGCGGCGTGCGCCTGACCGGCACGGACGGCTGGAGCTGGGACGCGCCCTTCGTCCATACCGCCAAGGCCTATGCCCAGAGCCACGACGCAGGCCTTATCTGGGAAGGCCATAAGGCGGGCCGCAATATCGGCTACTGCCACCTGGAGAAGCTTCATAACCTTGAAGCGTTGCCGCCCTTCGGTTTCACCATCTCCTGTTTCCCCGTGAAGATCCGCGCGGCCTCCGCGGGCTGGACCCGGGCGGTGGCGATCATCGATGGGCCTGGAGCGCCTCACCCATGAAGCTTGCCACTCTGAGAGCCGACGGTCCCGATGGCCGCCTGGTCGTGGTCTCCCGTGACGGCTCGGCCATGGTCTCGGCGGAGGCCATAGCGCCCACGCTTCAGGCCGCGCTGGACCGTTGGACAGACACCGCTCCGCGGCTTGAAGCGCTGTCGCGGGAGATGAACGCCGGCGCGCTCGCGCAGGCCCGCCCCTTCCGGCCCGAGGACGTGCTGGCGCCCCTGCCCCGCGCCTGGCAGTGGCTCGACGGATCGGCCTTCAAGGCGCACAGCGACCTGGCGACGCGCGCCTACCAGTTGGCCAATACCTGGAATGAACGGCCCTTGATGTATCAGGGGATGTCGCACCAGTTCCTGTCACCGACGGAGGACGTCGGCTTTCCGAGCGCCGCGGACGGCATTGATTTCGAGGGCGAGTTCGGCGTCATCACTGACCAGGTGCCGATGGGCGCGGACGCGGCCGCCGCGCGCGGCCACATTCGCCTGATCGTGCAGATCAACGACTGGAGCCTGCGGACCATTGCCCGCGAGGAGATGAACCGCGGCTTTGGCTGGGTGCGCGGCAAGCCAGCTTGCAGTGTGGCGCCCCTCGCCGTGACACCCGACGAACTTGGCGGCTCCTGGCGGGACAGCAAGGTGGGCCTCGACGTCTTCATCTGGCGCGGCGACGAGCTCTTCGGCCACGCCAACGGCCGGGAGATGAGCTTCGGTTTCGACGACCTGATCGCTCATGCCGCCTATTCTCGCGCTCTGAGCGCGGGAACGATCATCGGCTCGGGCACGGTGGCCAACGCCGCCTATGCTGAGGTCGGATCCAGCTGCATCCTGGAGAGGCGCGGGATTGAAATCCTCGAGACGGGCGAGGCCCGCACACCCTTCCTCGCCAACGGAGAACAGGTGTGTATGGAGGCTCGCACCGACGATGGGGAATGTCCTTTTGGTCGGATCAACCAGCGTCTGCGGGTGTTGCAACCAGCGGGGAGCGACGGATAAGCCCCATCGTTGTCGCCGACTAACGCTTGGCCCTCGCTACTAGTGTTCCGTCACGGTGATTATGACGGGTTAGTCCAGGCCGAGAATGGCCAGCTGCTGGGGCGGGACGCACAGCTGGATGCTGCGAGGTACGCCGGGCTGCTTGTCGATCAAGCCCAACTGGTCGAGCGTCTTGAGCATCTGGTGGACTGACGGGGCGGTGACCTTGAAGTAGCGCTGGAAGTCCGCCTCCGCCGGAGCACGGCGGTTGATCTGCGAATAGGCCCATATGAAGGCGAGGTACTAGCCCTGTTCGGCGGTGAACTGCGCTGTCGCCGCCGTCGTCTCTCGGTCAAGCAATTGATTCATTGTCGATTCACCCAGAGCCCTTCCCCACGAAGGGCTTTGGGAATGAACGTACGGTATCGGGTCGACCTCAGCCAATCCGAACGAGACGAACTTGGCGCGACGGCTCAAGCGGATGCAGATCCTGCTGGCCGCTGACGCCGGCGTCAGCGACGAGGCCATCGCCGCGGCAGTGCAGACCAGCGGCTCGACCATCCGCGCAAGCCCTATCACGTTCGCCTGGCGATGCTCACTGCGGCCGGCTTTATTCGCAACGTCCGCCAGCAGACGGTCGCGCAGTTGGTGGCGGTGATCGCCCGCAACGTGCGCTCGAGTACGACGGACCCCAGCCCATGGCTTCCGTTGGGCGAAAAGACGAAGCCTAAGTTGGAATGGCGAAGCTCTGCCCGCACGCCGCCGACGGCTTCGAAGAGGTTGAACCGCCCGAGGCGCCGATCGAGCTCGTGGAAGTCGCCATCGTCCAGGAACTCGCCGATCGAGGTTTCGAGCGACGCGTGATCCTTGGGGACCGCCATCAGGCGCCGGCGCGATAGAAGAGGACCCGGCCGGTTGGCACGAGCTGGAGGAGGAGGTCGAACTCGGCGAGGTTGGCTGTGAGGACCGCGAAGCCGAGCTTCTGCGCCTGCAGGAAGAGGACGCAGTCCTGCAGCGCCTTCAACTTCGCGTCCCGAGCGTATCCCTGAAGTCGAGAGAGGATGCCGGCCAGGAGCGCCGCACGGCCGAGGACTTCGGCATCGGGCGTGAACACCCGATGCTCGGGCATAGCCTGGATCTGACCAGTGACAGCCTCGACCACGGCGGCCATGCGGGGATCGTCGGGATCGAGGACGCCGATGGTGTGCATCAACTCTTGGATGGCCACCGTCGAGTGGTTGACCTGTCGGGTATCGATTAGCTGCTCGACGATCGTCCAGCTTGACGGAGAGGTAGTCGTTGTTCTCGCGGGAGGTCTTCTTCCAGGCGGCGCCGAACTCGGTGTTCCCGGCGAAGATCCGGTAGTCGGGGCCTTGTCGTTTTCCTTGTCCGCCGGCCGGAATTGAGAGGCCTTGACGTTGAGGGTGAGGGTCTTGATCGCGCCCGAGAGGCTGCCGTCTTCCGACTTGGTGAAGGTTCCGATAGTGGCCATTGGGGTATCTCCTGTCTGCTTGTCGGGCCGCGCCCATCGCGGCCTCGATGGCGATCAAGAGGTCGAGGGGCGGTCGAGCCCGCAGCCGCAGCCCCGCAGCGCAGCGGAGGACGGCGAAGACGAGTTTCTTGTCTCGCGAGGAGGCGCTTCAGCGCCGGGGAAGAAACGAAGGCGCAGCCGTTGCGGAGAGCGAGCGGGGGCTTTTGAAGCCCCTTCCCCTCGGCCAGATCAGGCCAGAGACGCGGCATGGGTCGGCCGGTCAGGTCAGGTCATCCATTGGCCACGCAGCCCCGTCTGCATGGTCGGTCATGAGCAAGGGCGAAGCTGTCTTGGTGACCAGGTCGATCAACGCCTGGCAGTCCTCCCGAGCCGGGGTTCAAACAGCGGCGGCTGGTAGGGGACCACTGGCTCATCGCCACCTGGGTGATCGGCGGGGCAAAGCCATATTGGCGCAGGAGAGTCGCGGCCGCGGCGCCAGCATGTCCCGCCCGCGCGATGCGCCCCTGCATCTCACATGGCCTTCGGCCAACGCCCGACAGTCTCGAGGGTTCAGGTCGACCATCAACCCTTCGGGCGGTTGATGTCATCGCGCCTGTTGTCGGATCAGGTCGATAAACACGCGAAGCCTGGCCGGGATATTGCGGCGGCTCGGATAGTAGAGACAAAGACCCGGATATTCAGGCGACCAGTCTTCCAAGACCGGCAGCAGCAAGCCAGCCTCGATCGACGCGGCTGCAGCAATGTTCGAGACAAAGGCCAAACCCTCGCCTGCCAGAGCAGCCGCCAGCAGCAGATCACTATCGTCGAGGGTCAACTGGCCCGGGACATCTATCTCGATTGCCTCGCCACGCTTTTCAAACTCCCATCGGTAGATCGCGCCGTTCCCCGTGCGCCGGCGAATGCAACGGTGCTGCGCCAGGTCAGCTGGCGTTCTCGGTTTCTTTCGCCCCGCGAAGTAGGCCGGAGCCCCCACGACAATCGAGCGTATTGGTCGGGTGATTGGCACAGCGATCATGTCCGGCGGAACAAACTCTTCGAGCCGAACGCCGGCGTCGAAGCCCTGACCGACGATGTCCACCATCGCCCCTTCGGTGACCATGTCGACCGCCACGCGCGGATAGCGGCGCATGTATTCGGAAATCAGCGGCGAGAGGACCATCCGCCCCGCGCCCAGCGGCAAGTTCAGGCGCAAGGTCCCGGTCGGCTCGGCGCGATGCTCGTCGATCCGTTCCATTGCGCTGCGGATCGCGGCCAAGGCGGGGGCGATCTCCTCCACGAACTGCTCGCCCTCGGCGGACAGGGCGACACTGCGTGTCGTCCGGTTGAACAAACGAACGCCGAGCCGCGTCTCCAACGCCGCCACCGCGTGACTGAGCGCCGAGGACGACATGCCAAGATCGCGCGCGGCAACCCGAAAGCCCCCCCGGCGTGCGACCGCCACAACGGCTTCAAGCTCTAGCTGGCTCGCTCTCATTGCGCGATTGTTTGCATCAACCTGTGCCGATTTGATCGGCTTATCAGATCAGTGTCTGGATGTCACTTCTGTCGTCACCCACCCAGAGGAGGCGCGCCATGCGCACTATCGACAAGATCTACATCGACGGCCAATTCGTCACCCCGCACGGGGAAGAGCTGTTCGACCTGTTCAATCCCGCCACCGAAGAGAAGATCGGCCAGGTTCGCCTGGGCGACGCGGTAGACGCCCAGGCCGCCGTCGCGGCGGCCAAGCGGGCCTTCCCGCTCTATTCCCAAACGACGAAGGCCGAGCGGATTGCGCTGCTCCGCCGGCTGCATGACGCCGTCGCCGCCCGGGCCGATGTCCTCGTAAAGGCGATGATCGAAGAGTACGGCGCGCCGCAGGCCTTCGTGGGCTTTTCCGTGTCCCGCGCGGCGACCATTTTCCTCGACATGGCCCAGACGCTGGAGGCTTTCGAGTTCAGCCAGACCATCGGCGGCGCGGAGGTCACGCTTCAGCCGGTCGGCGTGGTTGCCGCCATCAGCCCGTGGAACAGCAATTTCGGCTCCGTCTGCGGCAAACTCGCCACCGCCCTGGCGGCCGGCTGCACAGTCGTCATCAAGCCCAGCGAGATGAGCGCCATCCAGACGCAGGTCCTCACCGAGGCCCTGCATGAGGCGGGCCTGCCGGCTGGCGTGTTCAACATCGTCACCGGTCGGGGTGACGTCGTGGGCGCCGAGCTCACCTCGCACCCCAATATCGCCAAAGTCACCTTCACCGGCTCCACCGCGGTCGGTCGCTCCATCATGCGCGCGGCCGCTGAGACGATGAAGCGCGTGACCCTGGAGCTGGGGGGCAAGGGCCCAAACATCATTCTGTCCGACGCCGACCTGGACAGCGCGACCTCGACCGCAATCGCGGTCGGTTTCGCCAACAGCGGCCAAGCCTGTGTCGCTGGAACGCGGATCCTGGCGCCGCGGTCTCGCCTGCCCGAGATCCTGGAGCACCTGAAGACCAAGGTCGCCGCGCTCAAGGTCGGCGCCTCCACCGACCCCAGCGTGAACGTCGGGCCAATGGTCAGTCAGAAGCAATGGGACCGGGTGCAAAGCTACATCCACCTGGGCGTCGAGGAAGGCGCTGAAGTTCTCGTGGGCGGCGAGGGCCGACCGAACGGCGAGGACCGGGGATGGTTCGTCCAGCCCACCATCTTCACCGGCGTCAACAACGACATGCGCATCGCCCGCGAGGAAATCTTCGGTCCGGTGCTGTGCGTGATCCCGTACGACGACGAGGAAGAGGCGATCACGATCGCCAACGACACGCCCTACGGCCTCCAAGCCTACGTCGAGAGTGCTGGTGTGGCGCATGCGCGGAGGGTGGCTGAGCGGTTGGAGGCCGGCCGTGTGGTGATCAATGGCGCGCCGCACGAACCGTTGGCGCCCTTTGGCGGCGTCAAGCAATCTGGCATCGGCCGCGAATACGGCCGCTACGGGCTGGAAACCCACCTGGAAGCCCGCGCCATCCTGGGCTGACGTCTCGCGCGGGCGGTTGAACCGCCCGCGCGAGGAGCCCGTCGCCCGGACAAGAGCTCAACTCGCCCGGCGAACCCGACCGGTCGATCCGGCAAGGAGACACCCCATGGACAGCGTTTTAGCCCAACGAGTCACGGACGAACTCGACATCCTGCGACTGATGGCGAGCCTCGCTCAGGCGGTCGATGACCGGGACGAGGCCCGTTACCGGGCCTGCCTGGCCAACGAAGTGATGAGCGCCTCCCCGACTGGAGACGCGGACTCCTGGGTCTTGGTGTCGAGCCAGGACGTCGCTCGCGGCTCGATCGAAGCAGCAAGCGCTATGACTTGGACCCATCACAAGCTGTGCAATCCGATCGTCGACCTGATGGGCGACAACGCGCGAGCCAAGGCCGACGTCGTGGTCGACATGGAGGCGACCGGCCGTGCAGGCGGTCTCGAGCACCTGACGATAGGCGGCCGATACGAGCTTGAATTCGTCCGTTTGGAGCAAGGATGGCGCATCAAACAGCGCCGCCTAATCCGACGCTACGTCATCGGCAGCCCAGGGCTGGCTGATCAAGCTCGGACAACCAACGCTTAGGCGAACCACCACAACCGGTCGAGAAAGAAGGATCGCTACGATGGCCAAGACCTGGCTCATTACTGGAAGCTCGCGAGGCCTCGGCCGCGCACTCGCCGAAGCCGTCCTCGCAGCGGGCGACAATCTCGTCGCAACGGCGCGGAACACCAACGGGATTGAGGATCTGGCCGATCGCTACCCGGCCCAGGTCATCCTATGGTCGCTCGACGTGACGGACTATCTCGCGGCGCGAGCCGCCGTGAAAGTCGCGGTCGAGGGGTTCGGGCGATTGGATGTATTGGCCAACGTCGCGGGCTACGGGAACCTGGGTCCGATCGAAGACACCAGCATCGAGGACTTCCGCGCGCAGATCGACACCAATCTGTTTGGGCCGATCAATCTGTCGAAGGCCGCTATTCCGGTCATGCGATTAGAGGGTTCGGGTCATATCCTCAATTTCTCCTCGGTCGGAGGGCGGATTGGCTCGACCGGCCGGGCGCCCTACTCCGCCGCGAAGTTCGGTGTCGAAGGTTTCTCCGAGGTCATGGTGACCGAGTTGGCGCCGCTCGGCATCAAGGTGACCATTTTTGAGCCAGGCGGTTTTAGGACCGACTTTGCCGGCTCGTCCCAGACGATTCACAAAATCCGCCCGGAGTACGACGCGACCGTCGGCCAAGCGGCACGGTTCCAGCTCGACTACAACGGCAGGCAACCTGGCGATCCGGCCAAGGCGGCCCAGGTGATCCTCAAGGTCGTTAGAATGGATGATCCGCCCATACGCCTTTTGCTCGGCAGCGATGCCCTCTCGGTCGTCCAGACGGCCGACGCCCGCAAATCCGCAGCTGATCGCAAGTGGAGCACGCTGAGCGCCTCTACGGACTTCGCCGCGGCAAAACCCTAAGGCCGCAGCGGCCCGGCACACTGCCGAGACGGCCCAGCCCAAGATTGAGACCCGCAGTCTCGGCCCCGCCAGGGCGGCCCTGGGCAGCGCCCGCGGTGGCGCGCCGGCGGACTCAAAAGGGCGCCCCCGTCGCCGGACCGTCGGCTTGCCCCATTCTCTGGCGAACCTAGCATTGGCGGCCACGCTGCTGGCCTCTTAGTTCGGGCGGCGCGCTCACAGGTCGACGATCGCGGTCGCTCCATTGGCGGGACGGCCTTGTCCATCGCCAATGATTCGCCTGTCGTGTTGGGGTCTCTGCGGCGCAGTCGGCCAGACGGTGGTCATCGGCAGGATCACCCCCGGAAAATCTTCGATCAGAGGGCCGCCCGCCGCCCCTCAGCCATGCCCGTGGCGATGGCGTGAAGCGACCGCGCGGAATCGCACAGGCGCTTCGCCGGCGATGCGAGCCGCCTGGCGCGAGGTCTCGCGGGTCCGGCCGCCCGTGCCCCAGGGAAGTCTTTTCGAGGGTTGATCGTCATGCACGAGAGTCCCATGATTGCAGTACAGTCCGACGATGGGTCGTCGAGCCGACCTGTCCCTTGATCAGGATGGCGCGAAGGCTTTCGTCTCGCAGGGAAGTGCAAATCTAAAATGTCCAGTGGTAAGGCCGAGACGAGATGGTGAGCCTCAGTAAGGGCCGCGTGAACCAGAAGCTTCGGACGCGAAATGCCCTGGTGGAAACGGCAGCCCGGATGATCCGCGACCGCAAGACGTTTACCGTCGCTGACGTCGCCGATGCCGCGAAGGTGGGGCGCACGACGGCCTACCGCTATTTCCCGACGCTCGACGAGCTGGTGGGGCACGCGACGCTCTGGGCTTTGACGGAAACGGAAGACGCCCAGATCGCCCAAGCCCGGGAGAACGGTGGGTCGCTCCACGAACGGCTGATGTCGATCGTCGCCTTCAGCGACGCCTCGATCGCCCAGCACGAAGCGGAATACCGCACGATGCTGAGGATGTCCCTCGAACAGAAGACCGGCGAGGCCGACTCCCTTCCCCGCCGATCCGGCCTCCGGGCGAACCACCTCGCCGAAGCCCTCGCCAGTCTGGAGGACGAACTGGGCGCGCCTCGCTTCCGCACGCTTTGCGCCGGCCTGTCACTGTTCATTGGGATCGAGTCCAGCGTCGTGCTGCGCGACGTCTGCCTGCTTGGCGAAGATGAGGCGCGAGAGGTGAAGTTCTGGGGCGCGGGAGCCATGCTCGACGCCGCCCTTGCGGAGGCCCGCGAGGATCCTCCGAAGACCAAGCCAGCGCGCAAGCCGGTGGCGCCTCGGGCCGGGGACAACGGCGCTGCTGCGACCCAGACCGCTGCAAGCGCGGGCTCGGCCGGCGCCTAGATCCTCTGCACCTGGCGAATAGGGACGCACGACGCCCACCGCGCCAGCGCCAAGCTGGTCTCTCGGCTTGATCCCATGATGAACGGGGGTTCCCGCGCAGGCCTATGATCATGCGGCGTACGCTGCGGCCGGCGCGAGACGCACCAACGTTACGCCCTCGCTCACCTGATCAGCGACGGTCGCCAGCAACTCGCTCACCACGCCATCGAAGGGCGCGGTCAGGGTGTGTTCCATCTTCATCGCCTCGAGGGTGACCAGGGATTGGCCCTTCACCACCGCGTCGCCGGCCGTGACGAGAACGCTGACGATCCGCCCTGGCATGGGCGAGAGCACCGCGCCGCTGCCGGTGCTCTCGGCCTCAGCGGCGGCGGGCGGTTGGCATTGGAAGCCGAAGGCCTCGCCCGCCTCGAAGACCACGATCTCATGATCGTCCGTGATCCGCACGGACCGGTATGCCCGCTCGGCGACGGCGGCGATGACGGGCCGACCCGCCAGAAAGAGGCGCACGCCAAGCTCGGGGGAGGCATTGAGGCGGAAGCCCGCCAGATCGCGCCAGGGCGAGCGGCCGGCGTCCCGCTGCCCCACCAAGCCGATCGCGGCTTCGGCGGCGGCGGAAAGGACGGCCGCGGAGGGTTCCGCCGGCGAAGTCAGCACGGCGAGATGGCGTTCGATAAAGCCGGTATCCACGTCGCCGTCGATGAAGTCAGTCGCCTTCAGGCAGCGGGCCAGGAAGCCGACGTTGGTCTTCACCGGCCAGACCTCGACGGCATCGCAGGCCTTGGCGAGTTCGGCGAGCGCCTGTTCGCGGGTCTCGGCGTGGGCGATTAGCTTGGCGATCATCGGGTCATAGAACGGCGTGACTTCGCCGCCCTTCTCGACGCCCGCGTCGGCCCGCACCATGGGCGGCAGGGCGAAGTGCTCCAGGACGCCGGTGGAGGGCAGAAAGCCGGTCGCTGGGCTTTCGGCATAGAGCCGCGCCTCGACCGCATGACCGACCAGGCCTACGTCCCTCTGCAGCAGCGGCAAGGGCTCGCCGGCGGCGACGCGCAGCTGCCATTCCACGAGGTCGAGGCCGGTGACCATCTCGGTTACGGGGTGTTCTACCTGCAGCCGCGTGTTCATCTCCATGAACCAGATGCGGTCGGGCCGCAGACCCTGGCTGGCATCGGCGATGAACTCGATCGTCCCGGCGCCGACGTAGTTCACGGCCTTGGCCGCCTTCACCGCGGCGGAGGTCACCGCCTCGCGGGTCGTGGCGTCCATGCCCGGCGCTGGCGCTTCCTCGATCACCTTCTGGTGGCGGCGTTGCAGGGAGCAGTCGCGCTCGTAGAGATGGACGACGCTCCCATGGCTGTCGCCGAACACCTGCACCTCGATATGCCGCGGGCGGGTGACATAGGTCTCCAGCAGCACCCGGTCGTCGCCGAAAGAAGATGCCGCCTCGCGCTTGCACGCGGCCAGAGAAGCCTCGAAGTCCGCGGCGCTATCCACGCGGCGCATGCCCTTGCCGCCGCCGCCGGCCACCGCCTTGATCAACACCGGAAAGCCGATGCGGGCAGCCTCCTTTGCCAGGGTCGCGCGAGCCTGGTCCTCGCCCAGATAGCCCGGCGTGACCGGCACCCCAGCCTTGGCCATCAGGGCCTTGGCGGCGTCCTTCAGGCCCATGGCGCGGATCGCGGCGCTGGGCGGGCCAATCCAGATCAGGCCGGCGTCGGCGACGGCGTCGGCGAAGTCGGCGTTCTCGGAGAGGAAACCGTAACCTGGGTGGATCGCCTCGGCGCCCGTCGCCCTGGCCGCGGCGATGATCTTCTCAGGCACGAGATAGCTCTCGCGCGCGGCGGCGGGGCCGACGAGGACGGCTTGGTCGGCGTCGGCCACGTGGGCCGCGCCCGCATCGGCCTCGGAATAGACCGCGACGGTCGCCAGACCCATTCGCTTGGCGGTCCGAAAGACGCGGCGGGCGATCTCGCCGCGGTTCGCCACAAGCACGGATTTGAACATCTTCTCGCCCCTCACATCCGGAAGACGCCGAAGCGCGTCTCGGGGATCGGCGCGTTCAGCGAGGCTGAGATGGAAAGGCCCAGGACGTCGCGGGTCTGGGCCGGGTCGATGATGCCGTCGTCCCAGAGGCGCGCGGTGGCGAAGTAGGGGTTGCCCTCGTCCTCGTAACGCTGGCGGATCGGCACCTTGAAGGCTTCTTCCTCGGCCGGCGACCACTTGTCGGCGTCGCGGTGCACGGTGGCCAGGACGCTGGCAGCCTGCTCACCGCCCATCACGCTGATCCGGCTGTTGGGCCAGGTCCACAGGAACCGCGGGCTGTAAGCGCGGCCGCACATGCCGTAGTTTCCGGCCCCGAAGCTGCCGCCGATCAAGACGGTGAACTTAGGGACCTCGGCGCTGGCCACCGCGGTGACCAGCTTGGCCCCGTCCTTGGCGATGCCGCCGGCCTCGTACTTGCCGCCCACCATGAAGCCCGAGAGGTTCTGCAGGAAGAGCAGCGGGATCTTCCGCTTGCAAGCAAGTTCAATGAAGTGGGCGCCCTTGAGCGCGCTCTCCGAGAACAGCACCCCATTGTTGGCCAGGATCGCCACCGGATAACCCCAGATGCGGGCGAAGCCGCAGACCAGCGTCGCGCCATAGAGCGCCTTGAACTCGTCGAACTCGGAGTTGTCGACGATGCGGGCGATGACCTCGTGGACATCGTAGGGCGCGCGCACGTCCGGGGGCACGATGCCATAGAGCTCTTCGGGGTCGTAAGCCGGGGCGCGAGGCTCGGCCATGACCACCTCGCCCGGTTTGGCGCTGTTGAGATTGGCGACGATGGCGCGGACCTGGGCCAGGGCCTCTTCGTCGTTCGCGGCGACATAGTCGACCACTCCGGAACGGCGCCCGTGGGTGTCGGCTCCGCCCAAATCCTCGGCGCTGATCACCTCGCCGGTGGCGGCCTTCACCAGCGGTGGCCCCCCTAGGAAGATCGTCCCCTGCCCCCGCACGATGACGGTCTCGTCGCTCATGGCCGGCACATAGGCGCCGCCCGCGGTGCACGAGCCCATCACGCAGGCGATCTGCGGAATGTTCGCCGCGCTCATTCGCGCCTGGTTGAAGAAGATACGGCCAAAATGCTCGCGGTCGGGGAAGACCTCGGCCTGGTGCGGCAGGTTCGCCCCGCCCGAGTCGACCAGGTAGACACAGGGAAGGTGGTTCTGGAACGCGATCTCCTGCGCCCGCAGATGCTTTTTCACCGTCATCGGGAAATAGGCGCCGCCTTTTACCGTGGCGTCGTTGGCCACGATCATGCATTCGCGGCCGTTGATCCGGCCAATGCCGACGATCACCCCGGCCGCCGGCGCCTCGTCCTTGTAGAGGCCATTGGCGGCGAGCTGGCCGATCTCCAGGAACGGCGAGCCGGGGTCAAGCAAGCGCATGACGCGGTCGCGCGGCAAGAGCTTGCCGCGCGAGGTGTGACGCATGCGGCTGTCTGCGGAGCCACCGAGAGCGGCCACCGCCGCTCGCTCGCGCACTTCGGCGACCAGCTTTCGGTTGACCTCGGCATTGGCCGCGAAGGCGGCAGAGGCTGGATCGACGACGGTGGCGAGCTTCCTCACCGCGGGAACCCGCCCGCGCGGCTGACCGAGGCGGCCAGCGGCTTGCCGAGGAGTCCCACCATCCAGTTGGCTGTGTCGATCAGCCCATCGAGATCGTAGCCCGTCTCGAAGCCGGCCCGCTGCAGCATGTAGACCAGATCCTCGGTGCCGATGTTGCCGGTGGCGTTCGGGGCGAAGGGGCAGCCGCCCAGGCCGCCGCAACTGGCGTCCAGCACGTCCACACCCGCGTCGACGCTGGCGAAGGCGTTGGCCAGGCCCGCGCCACGGGTGTCGTGGAAATGCATGCGCAGCGGGATACCGGGCGCCGCTGTCTTCGTCGCTCCGACGAGACGCTTCACCAGCCACGGGTCGGCGACCCCGATGGTGTCGGCCAGTGCGATCTCGGCCACGCCGGACTCGGCCGCGGCCCGGGCGATCCTCAGCACCTGCTCTTCGGAGACCTCACCGTCGAACGGGCAGCCGAAGGCCACCGAGATAGTCACGGTGATCGGGGGGCCGCCCTCGGCCCTCTGTCGCGCCGCGATTGCCTGCATGGCGACGGTGAGTTCGGCGGCTGACGCACCTTGGTTTCGGAGGCCGAAGCCATCGGTGGCGCAGACCACGACATTCGCCTCGTCGCAGCCGGCGGCGACGCAGCGGTCCCAGCCCTTCTCGTTCAGCACCAGGCCGATGCGCGAGCGGCCGGCACTGGGCGGCAGCGCCTCGCTGATCTCCTCTGCGCCGGCCATCTGCGGCACGCGCTTGGGATTGACGAAGGAGACGGTCTCGATCCGCCGCGCGCCGGCGGCCTCCAGCCGGCCGATGAACTCCAGCTTCTGATCGACCGCCAGCAGGGCCTTCTCGTTCTGCAGCCCGTCGCGGGGGCCCACTTCGACGATCTCGATCCGGCGGCTCATGTCCCGACCAACTCCCGGCCGATCAGGAATCGGCGGATCTCGTTGGTGCCGGCGCCGATGTCGTAGAGTTTGGCGTCGCGCACCAGACGTTCGACCGGATACTCCTTGGTGTAGCCCGCGCCGCCCAGCGCCTGCACGGCCTCCAGCGAGACGCGCACCGCGTTCTCCGAGGCCATCAGGATGGCGCCCGCCGCATCGAAACGGGTGGTGAGCCCGGCGTCGCAGGCCTTGGCCACGGCATAGACGTAGGCGCGCGCCGAGTTCAAGGCGACGTACATGTCAGCCACCTTCCCCTGCATCAGCTGGAAGCCGCCAATCGCCCGGCCGAACTGCCTGCGCTCGCGGACGTAAGGAAGGACCACGTCCAAGCAGGCCTGCATGATGCCCAGCGGCCCGGCCGCCAGCACGGCGCGCTCGTAATCCAGCCCGCTCATCAGCACGCCGACGCCCCCGTTTTCGGGGCCCATGACGTTTTCCTCGGGAACTTCGCAGTCCTCGAACACCAGCTCGGCGGTGTCGGAGCCGCGCATGCCCATCTTGTCCAGCTTCTTCGAGACGCTGAAGCCCTTGAAATCCTTCTCGACCAGGAAGGCGGTAATGCCCTTGCCAGCGGCGTCCGGCGCCGTCTTGGCGTAGACCACCAGGGTGTCCGCACTGGGCGCGTTGGTGATCCAGAATTTCGTGCCGTTCAGGACGAAGCGGTCGCCGACCTTGCGGGCGACGAGCTTCATCGACACCACGTCGGAGCCGGACCCTGCCTCGCTCATGGCCAGCGAGCCCACATGCTCGCCCGCGATCAGGCCCGGCAGGTAGCGCTTTTTCTGCTCATCGGTGGCCCAGCGGCGCAGCTGGTTCACACAGAGATTGGAGTGGGCGCCGTAGGAAAGGCCTACCGAGGCGGAAGCGCGGGAGACTTCCTCCATCGCCACAACGTGTTCGAGGTAGCCCAGGCCCAAGCCGCCGAACTCCTCCTCGACGGTGACACCGTGCAGGCCGAGTGCGCCCATCTGTGGCCAGAGCTCGCGGGGGAAGGTGTTGGTTTCGTCGATCCGGGCGGCGATCGGGGCGATCTTGTCGGCGGCGAAGCGCGCGGTGGTCTCGCGGATGGCGTCGGCCGTCTCGCCGAGGCCGAAGTCCAGCGATGGTGAGTTTGGCGGCGGCATGGGCGTCTCCGATCGTCCCGCCGATCTAGTCCTTCGCGGCCCGCTTAGAAAATTGAACTTACGCGACGTACAGCATAGACAGCGTCAATGATTGATCGCTACCAGCTGCGTTATTTCCTGGCCGTGGTGGAAGCCGGCAACTTCTCGCGCGCTGCCGAACGGGTGAACGTCACCCAGCCCACACTGTCGGTGGGTATCGCCAAGTTGGAGCGCGCGGCCGGGGCCAAGCTCTTTCTCCGCAACAGCCAGCGCGTCCACCTGACAGAAGCCGGTGTCCGCCTGCTCGAGCACGCCCGCACGATCGAACAGCAGTTCAATCTCGCGGAGCGCAGGGTGCAGGGCCTCGCCCAGAGCCGGCTGGTGCGCCTGGGCGTCCTCTCCACCGTTCCGACCAGGCTGGTGGAGCAGGTTGTCGAACGCAACCGCGCACACGCCCTCCCCGACCGTCTGGAGATCGTCGAGGGGACGGAACGCGATCTGCTGGGGCGGCTGGACCGCGGCCGCCTTGACCTCGCCCTGACGATCCTGCGCGGCGAACCCGCCCGCTTTCGCCAGGAGACCCTCTTCCGGGAGGGTTACAGCCTGGCGTTGCCGCAGTGGCACCGGCTGTCGGCCGCCAGGGCGATCCAGGCAGAGGCGCTGGCCGAGGAGGTGATGATCGTGCGCCGTCACTGTGAAGTGCTGGCCGACACCAGCCGCTATTTCACCGAGCGGGGGGTCCGCCCCGAATTCAGCTTCCGAAGCCAGAACGACGACAAGGTCCTGGCGATGGTCCGCAGCGGCCTCGGCATCACGGTCATGCCCGATAGCTACCGCGACCCCGGCGTCATGCGGACCAAGCTGGAAGGCTTCGGCCCGCAGCGCGAGATCGGCCTGTTGTACGCCGATGGCGCCCAGGACCTGCAGCAGGTTGACAGCTCTGCCGTCGTGGCCCTGCGGGGCTTGTCCGACGTCTGAATCGATTCCAGCTTTTTGGGACACACGACCGTTTATGGTACTAAAGTACCTTGAAAGAAATGGTCGAGAGCCGCTATGACGAAGTGCAATGCGCCGCGGCGCCGTGGCTTTAGGGATGTGGCCCAATGGCTGATCCGAAGGTGGTCGTCATCGGAGCCGGACATGCCGGCGGCGCGGCCGTGGGCATTCTGCGCCAGTATGGCTTCACGGGTGAGATCGTGCTCCTGGGCGCTGAGCCCGTGCCGCCTTATCAACGCCCGCCCCTCTCCAAGGCCTGGCTGAAGGGCGAAGCAGACGCCGAACAGCTCTTCCTGAAGCCCGCCGCCTGGTATGCCGACACCGCCGTCGATCTGCGGTTGGGCGCCGCCGTCACCCGGATCGACCGGTCTGCGCACCGCGTCGAACTGGCTGATGGCGAGACCATCGGATACGACCGCCTGATCATCGCCACCGGCGCAAGGGCCCGTCGCCTGCAAGTCCCTGGCGCAGAGCTGCGGCAGGTGCTCGCTCTGCGTTCCATGAGCGACGGCGACCGGCTGAGGCGTGCGCTCGCCAAAGGCCGGCTGGTTGTCGTGGGCGCGGGCTATGTCGGCCTTGAGGTCGCTGCCTCCGCCCGCGCGCTCGGCGTCGAGGTGACGGTGATCGAACGGGAAGCGCGGGTCCTGGCGCGCGTCGCCTGCGAGCCACTCTCCGCCTTCTTCGATGCCGAGCACCGAGCTCATGGGGTGCGGATCGAACTGCAGGCCGGTCTCAAGGCCTTCACAGGCGATGGCCAGCAGCTCACGGGCGTCGAACTGGACGACGGCCGCCGCCTTGAATGCGATGCGGCGGTGGTCGGGATCGGGGCGATCCCAAATGATGCGCTCGCCGTAGCGGCCGGTCTCCCCTGCCAGGACGGGATCGAGGTGGACCTGAACGCGCGCACCTGTGATCCGGACGTCTATGCGATTGGCGATGTCACGCGCCGGCCGCAGCCGCTCTACGACTGCCGCGTGCGCCTGGAGAGCGTGCCGAGCGCACTGGAGCAGGCCCGTCAGGCGGCCAGCGCCATCGCCGGGCGACCGCCACCGCCCGCCGAGACCCCTTGGTTCTGGTCGGATCAATTCGATCTAAAGCTGCAGATCGCCGGCTTGCCGATGGCGTGTGACGATCTGCTGGTCCGCGGCGATCCGGCGGCCCGTGCGTTCGCGGTCTACCATCTGCGCCGCGGCGTCATTCGCGCGGTGGAGGCGGTGAACGCGCCAGCCGACTTCATGATGGGAAAGCAGCTGATCGCCACCGGCCGGCCGGTGGCGCGGGACCGCCTGTTGAACCCCGCCCTGGCTCTCAAAGAGGCCGTGGCGTCCCCTGAGCTCGCAGCATCAGAGCACCAGCCCTGACCGCCGAGCTTGAGGCGGCGCCCGGCGGCCTTGCACGTCCACGCCGCTATTGGGCGATGGCGGCGATCTGGCTAGCGATGACCGCCGCCGCGCTCGACGGGTCCGCCGCGATCGTCGCCCTGCCCACGATCGCCCGGGACCTCCACACAACCCCGGCGGCCTCGATCTGGGTGGTCAACGGCTTCCAGTTGGGGGCCATCGTATCCCTTCTGCCGCTGGCCGCGCTCGGCGAGATCGTCAGCTACCGGCGGGTGTTCCTGGGGGGGCTTAGCCTCTTCATCCTCGCGGCGCTCGGCTGCGCGCTGTCCCGCGACCTGACGGTCCTGACCGCCTGGAGGGCCTTGGAAGGGATAGGGGTCGCCGGCATCGTCAGCGTAAACGCCGCCGTGGTTCGCCACACCGTGCCGCATGAGCGGATCGGCGCCGTGCTGGGGCTGAACGCACTCATCGTGGCCCTGTTTGGCGCCCTGGGTCCAAGCCTCGCGGCCGCCATCCTCTCCGTCGCCACCTGGCCGTGGCTGTTCGCGATTCATATCCCCGCCGGCCTCGCCGCTCTGGCCATCGGCGTGCGGACCCTGCCCGATAGCCTGCGGTCGGGACATCGCCTCGACCTTGTCGACATCGCTCTCTCTGTGGTCGCCTTGGCCCTGCTGTTCCTGGGCGCTCAGCGCGCCGCTGTTCAGCCGCGCCATCCGGACGGCTGGCTCCTGCTGGCGAGCGGCGCCGTCACGGTGGCGGCTCTGGTGCGCCGCTCGCTCGCCAAGCCTCGGCCCCTGATCCCGCTCGACTTGCTGCGCGCGCCGCTGTTCAGCCTGTCGATCCTGACCTCTGTGGTGACCTTCACCGCCCAGATGATGGCCTTCATCGCCCTGCCCTTCTACTTTGTCCATGTCGCCGGGCGCACGCCGGCCGCGGCGGGGCTGCTGATGACCCCATGGTCGGCCGCCATTGTCGTCGCGGCGCCCCTCGCCGGTCGTTTGGCTGACCGCTGCTCGGCCGCGGTTCTGGGCGGCGTCGGCCTCAGCGTCATGGCGTTCGGCCTGGCCATGCTGGCCGCGCTGCCGGCGCAGCCCTCCTCGGCGGACATCATCTGGCGGATGGGACTTTGCGGCCTTGGATTCGGGTTCTTTCAGGCGCCCAACAACCGCGCCCTCATGCTCGCCGCCCCGATCGGACGCGCCGGGGGGGCGGCCGGCATGCAAGCGATCGCCCGCCATACCGGCCAGATCTTGGGCGCGATCGTCGTCGCCGCCCTGTTCGCCGCGTCGCGACATGCCGAAGTGCCGGCCCTGGTTTTGGGCGCTGGGTCGGCGGCCCTCGCCGCGGCCGCCAGCTTCTCCCGGCTGCGCCAAGCTCAGTCCAACGCCTCAAGGGGCTGAGGTCTCAAGCAGACCGGCCTGCTCCGTTGGCTCGCCTGCTCACCTCCATGTTCCGCCTCTTGGGCTAGATTTCCACAGCGTGCCACCGCCGGCGCGCTTCGGGATCTAGGCGGTGGTCGACGGCGGCCAGGAAGCCGCCATCCACCAAAAGATCGACGCCGGTCATGTAGCTCGCGCCGGCGGATGCGGCAAAAGCCACGGCGTCGGCGATGTCCGCGGTTGCGCAGTCGCGCGGCAAAGCGGGCTCGGCTGTGTGCGCCGAGGTCGAACGGCGCGCCGCGCCCATCGCCGTGTCGCCCACCACACCCGGCGAGACGCTGAGCACGCGCGCGCCCTGCGCGCCCCAGTCCGCCGCCGCCTGTTGCGCCAGCAGGATCGTGGCGCGCTTGGAGGCGGCATAGGCCAGCCGGCTAGGATTGACCGCGGGCGCCAGGGCGGCGATCTCCTGGGCGACCGCATGAGGTGAGACGGCGGCCATCAGCAGCGCGTCGAACCCGCGGGTCAGCCGGCGGTGTCCGGCCAGGGAGGCGATGCAGACGGCCACGCCGGCAGCGCCCAGCAAGGGTTGGAAGGCGGCCAGCAGGTGGCGGGTGCCGAACAGGTTGACCGCGTAGATCACGTCCGGCGGGGCGGGCGGCGCGACGCCGGCGGCATGGACCAGGACGCCGACCTCTCCCAGGTCCCTGGCCGCGGCGGCGAGCCCTCGGGCCTGGTCGGAAGAGGTCAGGTCGCAGGCATGGACGCGCACCTCCACCCCATGTTCGACCAGGGTTTCGGCAGCGGCCTGCAGCGGCGAGGCGTGCAGATCGCAGAGCAGCAGCGGCCGGCCCGGGAACCGGCGCGCGCAGGCCAGGCCGATATGGCCCGCGGCCCCGGTGATCACGACCACAGACGCCGGGTCAAAAGAACTCATGGGATATCCGTGACCTCTTCGTACACGCGCAGCACCCGGGTGGCGCCGCGGACCGGGAATCGCGCCGAATCGGCCCGCAGGGCCTGCCCTTCCGGGCGGTCGGCCATGGCGAGTAGAAATGCCTCCAGCCCGGCTACGTCGTCGAACCCCAGCTCGGTGATTATATCGAAGTCGGGCCACGCTTGGCCGGGCGTCAGGGCCGTCGGCTGGCGGTCGATGTAGATGCGGCGATAATCGCGGATCATCGGCATCAGCCGCATCACCAGCGGCGCATGCTCGTGCTTGTAGAGAGCGCGTGCTACGTCTGGGAGAAGGTCGCCGCGGACTCGCGTCAAGGCAAGCAGCTTCGGCCGGCGCGCGACGGCAGTCATGGGCGCTCCTCGTTGTTCATCAGGCGCTACGTCCATCACCGCCTGGGCGTTCCAGGCGCGAACGCGATGGAAGAGCGAAAACGGAGCTGGACGCGGCGAACATGGGTCGAGGTTCGGCGTGGTGGTGAACCGCCGCAACGCGCCCTGCGCAGGCGCTGCGACGCGGTAGCTTCCCCCCGGCGCTATGTTATTGTTACGGCATTGTCTGGGTCTCAAGTTCCTAGATGGAACTCTGGTACCGTAAAGTCGATTGCGCGATGACGTCAAGAGGAACGGCATGAATCTCGGAGATGGGCGGGTAAGACAGAAGCTCCGGACCCGAAACGCCCTGGTGGAAGTGGCGGCCCAGCTGATCCGGGAGAGGAAGACCTTCACCGTCGCCGAGGTTGGGGACCTGGCCTTGGTCGGTCGCACCACCGCCTACCGTTATTTCCCGACCCTGGAGCTGTTGCGGGCCCATGCGGCGCTCTGGGCGGTCACCAAGGCCGAACAGGTCGAGTTCGAACGCACGCTCGACGACTCAGCGTCCTTCGAAGACCGGCTGATGAGCGTCGTCTCGATCAGCGACACCTCGACGGCCGCCCACGAGGCCGAATATCGCGCCATGCTGCGGATCTCGCTGGAGGATGGTCAGGAGAGCCAGGATCTGCCGAGGCGCTCGGGCGCTCGCTCGACTCTGGTCGCCGAGGCCCTGGAGGGCCTTCAATCCCAGTTGGACGCCAAGGCCTTCCGCCGGTTGTGTTCCGCGATCTCGCTGTTCGTGGGCATCGAATCCACAGTCGTGCTGCGAGACGTCTGTCACCTCTCCGTGGCCGACGCCCGCGCGGTGAAGCTTTGGGCGGCCGGTGCGCTGTTGAAGGCCGGACTTGAGGAAGCCGCGGCCGCGCCCAAGAAACCCGACCGCGCGGCCAAGGCCGCGGCGCCGACCACGGCTGCGCCGGGCGCAAAGACGGCCAAGCGGCGCGGCAAGGCCTAGGCAGGTCCGTCGACCGGCCCGTGCCGCCCCGGCTCGCGCACCAGATCCGCCCTCGAGGTGCTTGAAAGGCGCCGGCCGGGAGCCGTAGCGCCCGGCCGGTAGCTCGACGAAGACGGGGAGTTGTCGTCATCGTCCGTCGTGCGTGTGGCTCGCGTCGTCAGCGATCCAGGCCGTAGACCTGCAGGGTGGTCTCGCCCGCCTGTAGGCGCTGGAGGATCGCCTGTTCGGCAGCTTCCCGCTCGGCGCCCTTGGTCACGATCCGGCTGACCTCATCGCGTGGGATGGCCACGACCCCGTCGAGGTCGCCGACAAGGAGGTCGCCGGGCCGGACCAGGATGTCGCCCATCATCACCGGACGATTGAGCCAGCCGGTGGCGCCGAAATCCTTCCCGGTGCCGCGGATGCAGAGGCCCCGCGCGAAGACCGGAAAGCCGATCTCCTGCAGGAGCCCGCCGTCGCGCACGCAGGCGTCAATGATCAGCCCCCCGAGGCCCGCCGCCATCGCCGCGGTGGACATGATCTCCCCCCAATAGCCGGCCTCATAGTGGCCGGCGGCCTGCACCACGAGAATGTCGCCCGGACTCGCCACCACCATGGCGCGGTGGATCCACAGATTGTCGTTGGGCGGGGACTGCACCGTGAAAGCAGGTCCCGACAGGCGGAATGAAGGCGCCATCGGCTTGATGGCCGACGGCAGGGCGCCGATGCGCCCGCCCGCTTCGTGCAGGGTGGCGGTCCCCAGGCGGCGCGCCAGGCTGACCTCGGACTCCGGCAGGCGGGGCGTCGGGGACACGGCGATGGCGGTGTCAGCGAACGGATGAAGCGTGCTCATTGCGCCGGCTCCGCGCGGGTCTGGAGCTGATGATAGCCGTGCTGGCGGCGAGCCTCGTCCAGGCGGGCGCCGGCGCGCGCCGCCGCCCGGATGGCCGCCTCGGCATGGCCGATCTCTTCGGCGGCCTCCAGGATCGCATCCTCATGCGCCCGGGGCAGGACGACGACGCCGTCGGCGTCGCCGCGGATCAGGTCGCCCGGCGCGACCCGGACCTGGCCGATCGCCACCGGGATCTCGATGGCCTCGACCTGGACCCGGTCCTTGCCAGTCCGCATCCAGTGGCCGCGGGAAAAGACCGGATAGCCGAGCTCGCGGCAGAGGGCCACGTCACGGCAAATTCCGTCGATCAGGGCGCCGGCGACGCCGCGGCGGTGGGCGATCTCGGTGAGGATGTCCCCCCAGACCGTGACGTCCTGGCGCCCGCCGTTGTCCAGGACCACCACCGCGCCTTCAGGGACATCGTCGATGTAGTCGCCGACCGTCCCAGCGGGCTTGGCCGCCGGACCGTATTTCACGGTGAAGGCTCGGCCAGTCATGCGGAAACCGTCGGACCGCGGCTGGATCCCGGCGCACTGGCCGTTCAGGCCCAGCCGGTCCAGCGCATCGCTCAGGGTCGCGCAGTCCAGGGCGGCCGCGCGCTCGACGTTGGCATCGCGGGTCATCGCTTCAGCATCTCCTCATAGTCCGCGCCCATCACCTGTGTGATCGGCGCTCCCTCCATCAGGGCCTTGGTCATGGCCGCTTCGCGCCTGGCGATCTGTTCGGCGCTGTCGAGGACGGCGGCGACGTCGCCGGCGGCGATGAAGACCACCGCAGTGCTATCGGCGATCACGTAGTCTCCATGCCGCACGGTGACCTGGCCGACACGTATCTCGCCGCCCGTCTCGACCTCGGCGACCCGTCCGCGGGCGGTGAGCGCGGTGGCGCCCCGCGCATAGATCGGGAAGTCGAGCGCCCGCGCTTCGTCGACGTCGCGGATCAGACCCTCGGAGACCACACCGGCGACGCGCCGGACTTTGGCGCCGGTGGACAGCACCCCGCCCCAGGACCCCGCCACCACGCCGGAGCGCTGCTCGACGACGATCACATCGCCCGGCTCGGCCAATTCGATGGCGCGGGCGCCCAGGTGCGGCGCCGGGCCGCCTGTGGCCTTGACCTCCGACGCCGCCGCCAACCGTACCGTGACGACGCGGCCGCAGATCTTCCGCGCGGAGGTCTGCGGCGCCAGGCCGACGACGGTCCCCGGCAGACCAAGTTTGTCCAGGCTGTCGGATACGGCGCAGGAGTCGAGCCGGGCCAGGCGCTCGACGGGAGACGCTTGAGCGGCGCGGCTCATTTCAGCACCGCGATGATCTCGAGTTGCACCAGCATGCCGCCACGCAGCGCCGAGACAACGGTGTGCCGGGCCGGCCGGTTGGCCGGGTCCGGGAAGGCGTGGACCCACTCGGTGTTGACGGCGCCGCGGAAGCCCTCCTCGGCCACCAGCACCTGCACGTGGCCGACATCGCCCAGGTCGCCGCCCGCCTTGACGAGCAGGGCCTCGAGGTTGGCGAAGCAGCAGCGCACCTGCGCGTCCAGGCCATCGGCCAGGCTGCCGGTCGCCGGGTCAACGCCCATGATGCCCGAGGAGAACACCATGTTGCCGACCCGCGCCCCGAAAGGGATGGGGACGGTGTGGGAGACGCCTTCCAGGTCGAAGGACTCGCGATGCGGACGCGTTGGTGTCACAGCCATTTGGCGAACGCCATGCCGACACCGGTGCCGCCTTCGGAGCGGTATCCGGGAATATAGTCGATCAGTTCCATCTTCAGGCCCTGCAGGGCGCCGCCGGCGGCCACCCAGTTGAGAATTTCCGAGGAACCGGCCTGCAGCTTGTCCTTCGGCAACGTGCTTAGGGTCTCGGCGTCGGCGGCAAGCAGACCGTCCAGGACGCGGCGATCGAGCGCCACGTCGATGACGAAGTGACTCAGGCCGCCGGAGGCGACGACCGCAACCCGCTCGGCGCCGGGCCAGGCCTTGATGGCGCGCCCGATCGCCTGACCGAAGGCGTAGCAGCGGGAGGCTGACGGCTGGTTCGGCGGAATGTAGGTGTTGATCAGCACGGGGATCATCGGGATGATCTTGCCCTCGCGCATGATCCGGCGCCGGACGAAGGTGAAGGCGTGACCCAGGGACCGCTGCTCGTGCTGGCGGCTGTATTGGGCGACGTCGAAGTTCTGCTCCATAAGCGACTCGATCAGGAATCGCCCGAACTGGGGGTGTCCGGGGTAGGCTTCCGGCTCCTTGCCATGGAAGGCCCAGAGCACCGACGCCCGAGAGGGCACGCTCATATCGCCGTGCACATAGGCCGGGCGGTCCCAGCTTTCTTCGCCGCAGAACACCGAGAAGGCCGGCATGCAGTCGTCGAGGAACAGCTCTTCCTGATCGTCGCCGATCATCACCACAAGGTCCGGTTTGGCGTCTTCCAGAGCCTTGGACAGGGCGGCGATGGCGCTTTGCGCGGCTTGGTACTTCTGGCCCCACGCCTCCGGCGTCAGTTCCGCATCGAGCCAGTCCGGCTTCTTCCGGAGCAGCTCTTCATAGGGGGTGCGCTTGCGGTCGATCTGCCCCTGCTCGCCCCACCATTTGATCTCCTGGCTGACTTGCGGGCTGTGCGACATGGCCAACCCCAGTACGATCTCGGCCATTGAATTCCTCAGTCGGCGTTGGTTTGCGCGCGCTCGGCGCGGTGGTTTGCGGGGCGCTTCATCAGCTGGCCGTCCAGCCGCCATCGACCGGCAGGATCACCCCGGTGATGAAGCTCGCGCCCGGAGAGGCCAGGAACAGGATGGGCGGACCGATCTCCGCGGGCCGAGCGACGCGGCCCAGCGGCACCCGGTCCCCGATGAGCCGCCGCCACCGCTCGCTACCTTGCATCTCCTGTGACATGTCGGTGGCGAAGGGACCTGGTGCGACGGCGTTGACGCGGATGTTTCGCGGAGCGAGCTCCACCGCGAGGGCGCGGGTGATCTGGACCGCCGCCCCCTTCGACGCGGCGTAGGCGGAGCGGTCGGTGAGGCCGATGAGCCCGGCGGTCGAGGCAAGGTTGACGATCGATCCGCCCGAGGCCATGTGCCGGGCCGCGGCGCGGCACATGGCCCACAGCCCCAAGGCGTTGGCGGTCATGACCCGCTGAAAATCCTCGGCCGTCGTGTCCGCCACCGCCCCTCGGGTCATGGCGCCCGCCGCGTTGACGAGGATGTCGAGGCGACCCGCTTCGGCGACGGCGCGATCGAGGATGCGATCCGCTTCTCCCTGCACGCCGATGTCGCCGGTAACACAAAGCACGTCCCTTCCCTCTTCACGAAGGACGCTGGCCTGGGCCTCCAGTGCGGTCAGGTCGCGAGCCACCAGGACCAGCCGCGCTCCAGCCGCGGCCAAAGCCGCCGCCGCCGCTGCGCCGAGTCCCTTGGAGCCGCCCGTCACGACAGCGACCTGGCCGGTCAGGTCGAATGGGGAAATCGGGGCCGTCATGACTGGATGTCCCGCAACTCGCGGCGCAGCACCTTGCCGGAAATGGTCTTCGGCAAGGCGGTGACGAGTACGATCTCGCGCGGTGTCTTGTAGGCGGCGAGGCGTTCGCGGCAGAAGGCGCGGAGCTCCAGATCAGTGACGGCCGCGCCTGGACGAGCCACCACGAAGGCCTTGGGGACCTCTCCGCGATAGGCGTCCGGGACCCCGACCACCGCCGCCTCGCTGACGCCCGGGTGTTCCAGCAGGGTGTCTTCCACTTCCCGGGGCCAGACCTTGAAGCCCGAGGCGACGATCATGTCCTTGGCCCGGTCGACGACGAAGAACCAGCCGTCGGCGTCAGCCCGGCCCAGGTCACCCGTGCGAAGCCAACCGTCCTGGAAGCCGGCCGCGGACTCTTCGGGCTTGCGCCAATAGCCGGCCACCACTTGCGGGCCAGCGGTCAACAGTTCGCCAACCTCGCCGCCCGACGGCAAGGTCTCGCGGGTCTCCATGTCGACGACCCGGCAATAGGTCCCGGGCACCGGGACGCCCACGGAGAGCGATCCGGTCATGGGATCGACCGGCGCGCGCTGTCCGAAGGGCACGAGGTGGGAGGGCGAGGTCGTCTCAGTCAGGCCATAGGCGTTGTGGATGTAGATCCCGGTCGCGGCTTCCCAGCGTTCCACCACGGCCGGCGCCACCGGAGCGCCGCCGCTGAACAGCTTGGTGAACCGAGGCAGCGCCGCCGCATCGAAGTTCGGGTGGTCGAGGAGCGCGATATAGGCGGTGATCGCCGCGACGGTCGTCGTGCAGCCCCGGCGCGCCAGCAGGTCCAGGACCGTCGCCGCGTCGAACCGGTAGTTCATCACCACCGGCGCCCCAGCGGCGAACCCCGCGGCGATGTGGGCGACCAGACCGGTCACATGTGAAAACGGCGCCGCCGCATAGAGCACGTCGTCGGCGTCGAGCCGCAGCCACCGTCGATAGACCTCGGCGTTGAACGCCACATTAGCGTGGGTGTTCAGCGCCGCCTTTGGCCGGCCGGTGGTGCCAGAGGTGTAGGTGAGAAACGCCAGGTCGGTCCCGTGGACCACGCGATGGGCAAACATCGCCGGCGCCGGCGGCAGGTCAAGCAACACGGCCCAGCCGTCCGGGATCTCGTTCGTCCCCTTCAGTCCGCGCAAGGGCGCCGGGGGCGCGCCGTCAAATTGCAGGAAGTCTTGCGCGGCGCTGAAGGCGATGACGGGGGAACCGCCCCAACTCGCCAGGGCGTCGGCCAGGGCCGCCGCCTGCTCCGCGCCCACCATGATCGCGGCCGGCTCACCGTCGGCCAGGTAATGGGTGAGCTCTCTGGCGGTGAGCATCGGGTTGAGCGGGATGACCGCCGCGCCCAGCCGCCAGGCGGCCAGCAGGGCGATCACGGTGGCCGGCGTGTTCTGATTGAGGATCGCCACACGATCGCCGAAGGCCACCCGGCCAGCCCAGGCCGCGGCGAGGGCATTCGCATGGCCGCTGAGCGCCCCAAAGCTCATTGGCGTGTCGAAATACCAGAGGGCCGTGCGGTCCAGGTTGGCGCCGGCCACCGCCTCGAAGGCGGCGAGCGGAGTCTCGAACGGTGACGCAAGGTCGTGCGGGATATCGGCGGGATAGAGGCGCAGCCAGGGTCTTTCGCCGCTGGACGCCAACCCGTCCCTCTCCGCCGTCTGGGTGGTCCCGGCCATGGCTCAGGCCATCTCGTAGAGTTCGCGGAAGCGCGCGGCGATCGCCTCGAGCCGCTCGGGCTCAAGCGGCCCCGCATTCGCGGCGGCCAAGGCCTCTTCGAGGTGCGCGCTTTCGGAAATACCCACCAGCACGGTGTCGATCTTTGGCTCGCTGAGGGCGAAGCGCAGCGCGAAGTTGGCCATCGAGGCGCCTTCGGGCGCCAGGGGCCGGAAGGCGTCCGCTTTCACGCGGTCGGCGTCGACCTCGGCCTTGGATAGGGAGGAGTAATCCTTGGCGAAGCGGTGCAGGGCGCCGCTCTCGCTAAGCGCGCCGGCGGCCAACACTCGGATGCCAACCACACCGACGTCGCGCTCGGCGGCCAGCCGAATCATCTCGCCGTAGTCCTGGGCGCGCCAGGCGGCGACCGTGAGCGACGCGGCGCTGGGATTGATCAGATTGTAGTAGGCCTGGAAGAGGTCGAACCGGTCAGCGTCCAGGACGGTGAGAACCGAGTCGGTATGGCCCAGGCCCGTGAAGCCGATGGCGCCGACGACGCCGCGGCGCTTCAGGTCGTCCATGATGTCGGCGATGCCGCCGGCGCGAAGGACATCGTCCACCGAAAGCACCCGGCCGGCCAGGTCCCGGGTTCGGCCGACGCGGCTGTGGAGATAGAGGATGTCGAGTCGCTCGCGACCCAGGCGCTCCTGGCTGCGCTGCACCGACCGGTCGATGGCGCCGGCAAAGTCGTCGAAGTCGGACGGCGCGAAATCGATCTTGGTGCTGACGATCGGCTTTACGCCCAAGGCCCGCAGCACCACGCCGAGATTGGTCTCCGAGCGCCCCTGACCGTAGGTGGGCGAGGTGTCGAAGACGTTCACCCCGGCGTCGAGCGCCTGGCTGATCACCGCGCACTGTTCCTCGTGGCTTCCCCGGACCATCAGGCCGGCCGTGCCGCCGCACCCAAAGGAAATCTCCGAGACCTCAAATCCCGTGCGTCCGAGCCGGCGGTTACGCATGGGCGCCTCGCGGTGAACTGGCGATGACCACGTGGGCGCCGCGCGGCACCCGGTCGGACAACAGCCCTGTGAGCACCCGCTCGGCCTGTTCGAAGGAATAGACCTCGCCCAGGATCGCGGAGAGGCGATCGCGCTCGGCCACCACGACCTGGACGGCGGCCTCCAGCGACCGGGCCGAGGCGCCGCGCCCGCCCTTCACCGTCAACCCTTTGCGCCGGATGGTCTCCGGCTCGATCCCGCTCGGTTGCGTCGAGGTGCAGGCGGACACCACGCGGCCCAGGGGCGCGGCCATCTCCATGGCGGCGGCCACGTAGTCCGCCGGGGCTTCGGTCACCACCACCACGACGTCGTATGGGCCTTCGGCCTTCGGATCGGCGGGCGGCAGGCGAATCCCGCCGCCCATCCGTTCGACCGCCCGGATGGCGTCGACCCCGCGCGGGTCGCCGTACATCACCACCTGCGCGGCCCGGGCGTGCAGGGCGACGATCGCCACGGCCACCCCCATACGGCTTGCGCCGAGGATGGCGACCCGTTCGCCGGCCCGCAGGTCGGCGGCCAGGTGCAGCCACTCGACCGCTGACCCCACCGGGATGATGAACGTGGCGAGTTCGAGCGGCAGATCTTCCGGCACCGGGATCAACACCGAGCGCTCGTCGAGGGTCACCGCCTCCGAATAGCCACCCCAGCTGTCCGCCGAACCGTCCTGCACGACATGGCCATAGCGCGGGGATTTGCAGAATCGCTTCTGGTCCCGCAGGCACCATTCGCAGGCGCCGCAGGGCCGCGCGTCGTCGATCAGCACACGCATGCCGGCGAGGCGCCTCAAGGTCTCTGGCGCGTCGGGACCCACGGGGCCAACCCGGCCGACGATTTCATGGCCGAGCGCCAAGGGGGTGGCCATCACCGGGCCATACCCATGAAGGGTTTCGGCGTCGCCGATGCAGACCGCGGCGCCCTCCACCTGCAGCACCGCCCCGGTCGCGCCGGCCGAGACCGGCGGCAGGTCGCGCAAGGCGAGGTGGCCATCCCCAATATGCACCAGCCCGCGCATCAGCGGGTGTGTTCCAGCTCGGCCGCCTGGGCCCCGCCGTAGAGCTTTTCCCACCAGTCCTCACCACGGGTGATGACGGCCGCAGCGCTGCGCACCTGACCGTAGTCAGCGGCCAGGGCCGGGATGTCCGGCTGTGTGCCGTCCCGCACCTGGCGAGCGAACGCCAGCAGCATGCGCCGCATGTGAACGATGGCCTTGTCGGTCATGCCCAGGTGTTCGATCGAGCGGTCCTGGATGGGACCCATCGATTCCTGCACGGCGATGTCCTGCATGGTGGTGCCATAGAGGCCGGTGTAGGTGGTCCCCTTGTCGATGCCCTCACGGTCCTGCAGCCAGCGGTTCTCGACCCGGCCGGGGCGCCGATAGTCGGGCAGCAGGTCGGCCCCCGTGCGCAGGCCCAGGAAGGTCTCGTGGGCGTTGATCTCGACCGGCGAGAGCGGGTTCTGCGTGTCGTACCAAATCAGGTACATGGCGGTGTTCTCGGTATCGAGCGGCACCGAGGCCTGCATGTAGACCGGCGGGATCATGCTGTAGAACGGCAGCGCAAAGGCCGTGGCGCGCACGTAGGCAAGCTTGTCGGGATCGGCCATCGCCTTGCGGATGGCGCCGTAGACGAAGCCAAACTCCGTTTCCCGCAGGTCGATCTCGGGCGAGGTGTCGGTGGATGGACGCGAGCGGCGACCATCGTCGTGCACCTGGTCCTGGTCGTAGTCGCCAGACGCTGTGGTCTCGGAGCTGTGCAGGAAGTCGCTGTGCGCTGAATCCAGCGATCCTTCCAGGGACTGGACGAAGTTCACGTTATAGACGGTCTTGCGCGCCACGACGTGGGCGGCCGGCAGGTCCATCCAGGGGAAGCGCGGCAAGGGGGGCGGATCACCCGAACCCAGGTAGGCCCAAAGCAGGCCGCCGGCCTCCTTGCAGGGATAGGACGCGGTGTTGACGCGGCCGCACATCTTGCTGTCCGCCGGCTCGCCGGGCATTTCGCCCACGTGGCCAGCCGCGTCGACCTTCCAGCCGTGGTAGATGCAGCGAAGGCCGTCGCCCTCGTCGCGCGCCAGCATGAGCGATGCGCCGCGGTGTGGGCAGGCCTCCTGCAGCAGCGCGACCTTTCCGTCCCGGTTTCGCCAGGCGATCAGGTTCTCGCCCACCAGCCGCACCTTCACAGGGCCGCGACCGGCCGCCGGAACCTCGTCGAGGAGGCAGGCCGGGAGCCAGAAGCGCCGGAGCACTTCGCCCATCGGCTGGTCGGCTTCGACCCGGCACATCAGTAGGTTGTCAGCTTTGGACAGCATTGGGACTCTCCAGCATCGAAGGGAGGGCCGGCGGAGGGACCGGCCTCAAGGGTGTTTCGAGGGACTCTCCGGCGGAAAGGCGCGCGAGAAAACCTTGCGGCTGTTGCCTTCGAAGATCTTGTGGCGATCCTCGGCGGTCAGCCACGGGATCGCCTCGATCACGGGCTTGAGATCATCGAAGTCCCGCCCGGTCTCGCGGCATCCGATCGTCCCGGTGCCCGGGCGCTCGGTCCCAAACAGGCAGTTGTCGACGCCCAGCACGCGGAACTGAAACTCAAGGGCTTCGGGGGAGTAGTTGCAGGTGTCGTAGTAAAGCTTGCGAAGCTTGAGGTCGAAGCTCTCGCCGCCCCGCCGCTCAGCCCAGGCGCGGAAGCGCCCCATCTGATAAGGGATCGCCCCGCCGCCGTGCGCCACCACCAGCTTCAGCGTGGGAAAGTCCTCAAACACTGAGCTTTCCAGCAGCGAGATGATCGCGATGCTTTCTTCATTGATGAACTTGAGGGTGTAGGATTCGCGGGGGTGGCAGCAGCTCGCCGAATGGATCAGCGCCGGCGCATCCAGCTCCACAAGCTTCTCATAAAGCGGGTACCAGAAGCGGTCTCCGAGCCCTGGAGGCGGCGCTTCCTCCCCCTCTGTCGGATCGGGGTTGAGCAGGCAGCCGACGAAGCCCAGATCGTTGATGCAGCGCTCGAGCTCTTCCAAGCAGTTGGCCGGGCTCTCGGCCCGGTACTGCGGCAGGCCGGCGACCCCGCGGAAGCGATCCGGGCGCATCAGGCACTGACTGTGGATCGCGTCGTTGACCGTGCGAGACCAGACTTGCGTGACCTTCGCCGGCTTGACCGAGTGCATCATCATGTAGGGGCGCGGCGACAGGAACTGGATGTCGGTCCCCACCCCGTCCATGATTGCGACCAGGCGGTCGGTGACGGCGCGCGTCGCCGCCTCGCTGCCGCCGGAGAAGGGCCCGGCCGGATTGGCCCGGCTGGCCACGAGTTCACTCATGTAGCGATAGAGCTCGTCCGTCATCACGACGTGCGCATGGGAATCGACGATCACAGCGCTACCTCCGTCGCCGCGGTTGACCCGCAGTCTTTCTGCGGCTCCGCGGCTCTTCTGACCCTTGATGGGATTGAAGTACCATATTGGTTATCCCGGTCAAGGAGAGTCCGAGCCAACGCCGCGATTTCGCTAGGCTGCCGTTGCCGCCTGATGCGCCAGTCGTTTGGCCAGGGACCAGCGGTGGACCTCCGAGGCGCCGTCGTAGATTCGGAAGCCGCGAATCTCGCGGAAAATCTGTTCGACCGGATGGTCCCGGGTCACACCGGCGCCGCCGAGCACCTGAACGGAGCGGTCGACGATCCGGAACATGGCCTCGGAACAGACAAGCTTGGTCATGCTCGACTCCGTCATGCCCTTCCGCCCTTGGTCGAGCACCCAGGCGGTGTGGTCGATCATCAGCAGGCATTGCTGCAGATCCGTCGCGTTGTCGGCGAGCATGAAGCTGACCCCTTCGTGCTCCATCAAGGGCTTGCCGAAAGCGTGTCGCTGCATCGCGTAGTGCAAAGCTGTCTCATGCGCGCGCCGCGCCGCGCCCCACCACCGCATGCAATGGGTCAGCCGCGCCGGGGCGAGCCGCACCTGCGCGTAACGAAATCCCTCGTGCGGCGCGCCGAGCACCTGGCCTGGCCCGACCCGGACCTTGTCGAGGGAAATAACGGCATGGCCGCCCGGCAAGGTCCTGTCGAGAGTCTCAAGGACCCGTTCGATCCGGATCGCCGGATCCGTCATATCCACGAGGAACATGGTCGCGCCGTGTTCGGTCTTGGCCATCACGATACCGAAGGCCGCGCCCACCGCCCCGGTGATCAACCACTTGCGCCCCTCGATCACCCAGTCCCCGCCTTCCAGGCGGGCCGTCGTTTTCATCATGCCCGGATCGGAGCCCGCGCCGCCGTCCGGCTCCGTCATCAGGAAGCAGGAGCGGACCTCTCCAGCCGCCAGGGGGCGGAGGTAGCGTTCGAGCTGCTCTTCGGTTGCGATCTTCTCCAGCATATGCATGTTGCCCTCGTCGGGCGCGAGGACGTTCATCGCGAGCGGGCCGAGCAGGGAATAACCGGACGCCCGCAGGACCGTCGCCGTCTGGCGGAAGGTCAGGCCGTGGCCCCCGAAGCGTTCGCTCAGTTGCGGGGCGAGAAGTCCCGCATCTCGGGCAAGACCTTGCAGTTCCCGGCGCAGCTGCTCACACGGACCGTCGGCCCCGAGGCGCGGATCGCGCTCGTAGGGGATGACCACGTCGCCCACAAAGGCGTGGGTCCGTCTCTCAAGATCAAGCTCAAGCTCGGTTCGTGAAAATTCCACCAGCGCTAACCTTCTTGCCTGCCGCCGACCGCCTCATGGCGGTGTCGGTGTTAACGGGACTCACGTACCGTCTTGGGACATGCGTGTAAAGTCGCGGGGCGTCTTGTTGACGGCGTCCCTCGGACCGCGGACAGGGGCTTGTCGGCCGATGAACCCGTCGGTCCGAAGACCTTGGGCAAGAACTTGGGCTAGGCCGCCTCTCGAGTTGCGGCGAGGTTCGCGATCTCCTGCAGGTCGAGGATTTTCGCGTAGGCCTGGCGCGAAAGCCCAAGTATGGCTGCGCCCGTGAAGCCGGCGATCGGAATGACGATCGCCATGGCCACCCCGACTTTTCCGCGATCGTGAAAGAGGTTCTGGGTGATCGCCGCGACGAGGAGCGGCCCCAGGCCGGCGCCGACCATGTTGGTGATGAAAAGATAGAGACCGGAGAGACGGCCCCTCAACGGGGCGGGGGTCAGGAGTTGAAGGGACGTCGCCCCCATGTTCGAACAGAAGGCCGAAGCGAAATAGACTACGAAGGCGCCTGACAGGAATATCCAGGGGCTGTGCGAAAGGAACGCGAGCACGCCGGCCGGGGCGGCCGCCGCAAGAAATATGGCGGCCATGAGGTAGTGGGTGCTGCGCACGCCAGCCGTCCAGAGCCGATCGACCAGGACGCCGCTGCCCAAGGTGGCGATCGCGCCGCTGAGCCCAAGGGTCACCGCCAGCGCCGGGCCTATCGCGGCCGAATGCCAACCGAAGGCGCGGCCCATGAAGGCGGGGGCCCAGGCCATGAGGCTGTACCCCATCAGGCTGTTCATGGAGAAGCCAGCGAATTGCGCAGCCATGACCCTGGGATGACTGCGAAAGAGCGTGATGAGCGGCTTCAAGACGGCGCGCTTCTGCTTTGCCTCGCGGATGCGTGGCGCCTCAGGCAGGGTGAAGGCCAATCCGGCGACGGCCAGGCCCGGGAGGCCGGCGAGCGCGAAGGCCGCTTGCCACGGCGCCATATGGCCAAGCGGCGTCGACACACCCTGCGAATGGGCGAAAAGGCCGACGAGATAACCGCCCAAGCCAAACGACAGCGCCACGCCGAAGGTCGCTCCGAAGGAAAAGATCCCTAGCGCTGTGGCGAGCCGGCGGCGCGGAAAGGTGTCGCTGAGAAAGGCGTACGCCGACGGTAGAAGGGTCGCCTCGCCAATCCCCACCCCCATTCGGGCCAGGAAAAGCCATTTGAAGGAGGTGGCGAAGCCGCAACAGATGCAGCTGATCGACCAGAAGAGCGTCCCCCAGAAGATGATCAGCTTTCGCGGCACGGTGTCGACAAGCCATCCGAAAGCGATGCCGCCTACGGTGAACAGCAGGGTGAAGGCGAACCCGATCAGGAGGCTGACCTGCACCTCGCTGAGGCCCAGGTCCTTCTCGATGGGGTCGACCATCAGGGAGATCAGCTGCCGGGCGAAGAAGGACAGGATGTAGAGGACGACGAGCAGCCAGGCGGCATACCAGGCGCGCGCGCCGGGCTCTGGTTCTGTGGCCAAGTGGTGCGACATCACGACGAGGCTTTCGACGCTGTCGTGTAACCGCCTGCAGCGACCGTGAGGACGGTTCCCTCCCCACGCCAAGCCCCGCGAACCTGAGGCCACCGGGGCGACGGAACGGGACTACGATGCCGCAAGAGGATGGCCTTGCGCGGACGCTGATGCAGTGGTCCACCGGACATTTCCTTCACGCCTCCCGCCGCTTCCCGAACCGTTATGGCTCTCATGTACTAATATGGGACTATGGTTCCATTATAAGAGGCCGCTGTAAAGTGCGGGATGCTTCAAGGGGCCGGCCGCACGGGGCTCTGAAGCTGTCCGCAACTGGACCGGCCGAGGCCTTGGTTGGGTGGCGAGGCGCCCGCCTGACCGCGGCGTCGGCCGAGACGAAGGAACCCGGCGTTTTCAGGCGGCTTCGGCGGCCCACGGCGCGTGAGAAACAAAGGTCGCCGCGCCCGTCAACATGTCGCCGACCGGTCCGATCACCGCTGCAGCCAGTCGATGATGCGAGACGCGATGTCGCTGCTGTTGTCCTCGAGCATCAGCATGTGGCCGTTGCCCTGAACGCCCGCGTCTCCAAGGTAGAGGAGCTCGGCCCCGGCCCCTACGGAATTCAACCAGCCGATCAATTCAAGCGAGGCGGCCTTGGGGTGATCCGCGTCGTCGGTCCCGGATACGACCAGGATCGGCTTGCCGGCGAAGCTGGACAGATCATCGACGCGCAACTGCGCACCACCGATGTTGGTCCGCTCGAAAACCATCCTGCCACTCACGCCCAGGAGCGAAGCGTAGTACGCGTCGAAGGCGTGCATAGGGAACCGCGTGCCCGACCCGATGAACTTGGCGTGCGCGAACGCCTTTCCCACCGTGACCTGGCTCTGCAGATCGACGACGATCTCGCCGGACGGCATGGAGACGACCTTGCGCTGATCGTCCTCCTGGATCAGGACGCCAAGCTCCGCGCCCAGGTTGCCCGGCTCCGCGGGCGCCACGGCCACGACCTTGGTGATCTGGTGGGGATGGTTCTCAATAAGCTTCCATCCAATGGCCCCGGACATCGAATGGGTCAGCAGGACCACCGGCTCACCGAGTTCGGCGATGACCCGGCCGATGCCCTCCGCCACCACCTTTCCCCCAACGGCTTCGGGCGCCATGCGGCCGCTACGTCCGACCCCGGGCCAGTCCACCAGGATTACGCGGTATCCCGCCGCGAGGAAGTCGTGCGCCCAGCCGGCGCGAAAATCCGGCGTCGTTAGATAACAGGCGGCGGAATGTAGGCCGCCCGGCACCATCAGCACCGCAGGCTCGGTGTTGCGCTCCGGTGGATCCAGCACCTCGAAATAGGTCGAGGGATCGTCCACGAAGCCGGACCAGTAGGACAGTGCACGAACTTGCCCTGGGATCATGCCCTAGCCTCCAGATTGGACGCGGCTCCTCGCGCCGCCCTAGACAGCCGAACCTGCATGAGAATCTGCGATCAGAAGTGCGCGATCAGCTTCGTGCCAATCCGCCTTTGGGCGTCGATCGGGGAGCTTTGGCAGCTTTGGCGGGCGAGCGGCCCATTGACCATGTTCGGGCAATAGTACTGGTCCGCCACATTGTCGATGAAAGCCTGCAGTTCGTACTTTCCATTATGGCCGACAAGCCCAAGCGCAAGATTCAGGACGCCATAGGCCTTTTGAGTCGCCAAAGGATCATGGTCGAGTTGATAGTAGACCATCGATTGCCACCGGTAGTCGGCCCTAAGATACATATTGAACCATGTACTTTGGAGCGGAATATTGTAGATCGCCGCGATATTGAACTTCCACTTCGGTGAGTCGAGGCTTGGAAGACCATCGATCCGCTGCACGAAGCTCGCGCCGGACGGCACGTCGCAACCGTTGGCAAACGTCTGGCCCGGATAACATGGCATGTTCAGGCCAACGAATTTGGTGTGCAGGTAGGCCGCGTTGACGTCGATCTCGAAGTGATCGGTCGGGTGAGCCTCAAGGGTGACCTCACCGCCGTAGGCATTGATGTCGCCGGCGTTCTGCACGCGATTGGTTGATGTGCCGGCGACCAGTGAAGCCACCTGGAGATCGGTGGTCCTGGCGATGAAGACGGCGCCGTTCAACCGGACTCGCCGATCGAAGAGTTCAGACTTGGCGCCCACCTCGTAGCTTTGCGCGATCGAAGGGCGCAGGAGGGCGCCCGCTGGATTCGCCGCCGTCCCGGCCGTCGCTGTCGATAGGTCGAGACCGACCCCCACGTAGCTGCGGTTGTAGCTGGCGTAGACGTTGACGCGATCCGCCACGTCCCATGCCGCCCCGAGCCGCCCCGACCAATAGTTGCCGGCGCTGTTGCCGCTGAACGCGCGGCTCGACGTAAACGGCACGGAAGTCAGCGGACTGTGGGTCACCGGATCCCAGTTGACGCCGAGCCGGATCGGCAGCCGAGTGTAGGCCTGGGTGGCAAAGTCAAAGTCCAACGTATCCCGGCTGAATCGATAGCCGCCGAAGAGCTTCAGCCTTTCGGTGAGGTGATAGGTCATGTCGACGAACGCCGCCGCCGACTTGCTCGTCGCGCGGGCCTCGGACGGCGAGTTTGAATAGAAGTAGGGATAGGCTGCGGACGGGCCGGTTGGCGTGCCGACCAAGGCCGTCAGCCCCAGGGCTGTCGCCGATTGCAGGGCTCCGAGCTCGGAATATTCATTCTCAACGACGCGCGAGAAGAAGATCCCTCCGGTGACGTCCAGCCGGTCGCCCGTGAACTCAAGGCGGTCCTCCTGCGTGAAGGAGTTCCATTCCTCGCGCCGGCCTGTATCGTTCGGATCAAAGCCGGCGACATAGGATCCGATCAGGTCGAAGCCCTGCGGATTGTCGGGCGAGGCCGCACCTGGATAGAAGCTGGCCTGCGATCGGATGAGGCTGTGGTGATATCCGGTGAGCGACTTCAGTTTCAGCTGCGGATTGAGTCGCCAGGTAAAGTCGGCATCGCCGGACCATAGATCTATGGTCTGGTAAAATGGATTGAAGTCATTGATCGCGAACCTCTGGCCCGTTGCGGGCGCGTTCAGCGCGATCTGCTTGGCGGAAATATCCGGGATCCGCGGCTGCTGGTAGGACTGTAGCGGGACCAGGATTTCGGGGCTGCCGTTGACGATATCGCTGTAGGATCGATCGGCGGTCACCAGCAGATCGATGTCGGGGCTGATGTCCCAGGCAACTTTTGCCGTGGCGCCCCAGGCGTGCAGCGTTCCGGAGTTGCGGGCGCTCGGATCATAGTTCTTGATGTAGCTGTCGTTGTCGGCGCGGAACCCGCTCAGCCGAACCCGCAAGGCGCTGGAGATAGGGACGTTGAACGCGCCCTTGATGTCCGTTTCGGTTTCGCCCAGCCGCCCGTGGACCGCCGACGCCTCGATGTAGCCCCCCAGTTCGGCGGTCGGCGCCTTGCGGACGATGTTGATGACGCCGCCCGTTGCGTTCTTGCCGAACAGCGTGCCCTGCGGACCGTTGAGCACCTCGACGCGGTCGATGTCGACGAGCTCGGAGACGAAGTCCCCCGGCCTAGCCAGCGGAATTCCGTCGCGAACGACGGACACCGCAGGCTGGATACCGGCGCGATAGACATAGGTGCCGATGCCACGAATGTTGAAGCTGGTGACGCCAGGCATGAAGCCGCTGCTGAACGTCAGCGCCGGTGCGAGATTCGGGAGACCCGTCGTCAGCGTGATGTTGGCCTGCTCCACGGTCTTGGCCGGGACGGCCTGGACCGAGATCGGCACCTCCTGAAGGGACTCCTCCCTCTTCTGCGCGGTGACCACCAACTCTTCCACCTGCGCATGTGAGGCCTGCGGCGGCGAAGGCGGCGGTGAAGCCTGCGCGTGGACCTCGCGACCGGCGAGCACCACGGCGATCGCCGCGCCCACGAGCAATTCGAGTTTCCGCTGAGCCATTTGGTTCCCTCCCCTCTGCTGGCGTCACCACTCGCGGTCTCCCCTCTTTTTCGGGGGTCACATGCCACGGCGGGACTGTTGTCCCATTAACGGATGCTCTTCCCGTTAAGTCAAGCGCAACTTGAGCGGCGTTCAGTGCTGACGATCCGGCACGGTGACAACCAGTCCATCAAGGCCGTCTGTGAGCGCGATCTGGCAGGAGAGCCGCGAATTGGGCCGCACATCCTGCGCAAAATCGAGCATGCTCCTCTCCATCTCGCCGGGCGTTCCCGCCCGACCGATCCAGGCCTCATCGACATAGACGTGGCAGGTGGCGCAGGCGCAGGCGCCGCCGCAGTCGGCGTCGATTCCCGGCACGCTGTTCTTGATCGCAGCTTGCATGACGCTGTCGTCGGCCTTGCTCTCGACGGTCTGGAGCCCGCCGCCAGGGGTGCGGAAAGTCACAGTAGGCATGGATGTGGGCTCGCGAGGGCTCGCGATCTCCTGGATGGATGGTGATTGGCGATGCGGGCCGGCCGCCGCCGACGCGCTTCAGGCGGCCTGGGAGGGCCGATCCCAGACCAACGGCAATGCGGCCACGCCAATGGTGACGCCGGTGTGATAGGCGATCGGTGCGCCCGGCTGGACGCGAACGGCCGGCAGGCGCGGCAGCAACTCTTCGAGCATGATCGCCAACTCGAGCCGGGCCAAGGGCGCGCCGACGCACATGTGGGGCCCAGATCCGAAGGCGCAGTGCTGCCGTCGATTGGAGCGCTCGAAGTCGACAGTCAGGGCGTCATGGAACACCTGCTCATCAAGCCCGGCGGCCGAGATCAGGCACAGGACCATGTCGCCGGCGCGCAGTTCGACCCCGCGGTAGGTCGCGTCGCGTGTCACTTCTCGGCCAATGCTGATGATGCTGAACCGCCGCAGGAATTCCTCGACCGCGTCGGGGATCCTTTCCGGCGCCTCGATAAGCGCCTGACGCTGCTCAGGGTGTTCGGCGAGGTAGCGAATGACGTGGGTCATCTGGGCGGCCACCGTATCCAGCCCCCCATTGAACAGGGTCATGACGATCGACAGCATTTCGTCACGCGTCAGGGGCCGGCCATCGACGCGGGCCTCCAGAAGGGCCGGCATTATGTGCCCGGCGTTCTTGCCCGGGTGAGCCAGTTGTTCGTCCAACCAGCCGCTGAGAAACGCGACCGAGGTCTGGTGAGCGGCATTCGATTCCGCCGGCGTGGCCCCATGGAAATAGGCCTGAACCCACCCGACCATCTCGTCGCGACGATCCGGCGGCAGGCCGCACATGCGCAGAAAGATGTCGACGGGCATGCGCATGGCGAAGTCCGCCACGAATTCGCCCTCCCCCTTCGCGGCCATCGCTTCGGCAAGTTCGCGGGCGGTCGCACGGATCGCCGGCTCAAGTGCGCCCAGAACCCGATGCCCGAAGAGTTGGACGACGCTGATCCGGTATTTTCCGTGCTCCGGCGGATCAAGGTGGTGGGGGATCGAACGGACCGTCCGGTTCACCTTGGGCACGCGGATGTTGTGGCAGGAGAACAGTTCCCAGTCGCGCAGGATCTCCACCACTTCTTCGCGCCCGGCGGCGCACCAGTGGCCGCCAAGCGCCGGCGAATAGAAGAAGCCAGGGCCCTCTCCCAGATCGTGCAGGGCGGTCCACGGGTCGAGCTTCATCGCCTCCCCGGCCAGGTAGTCGAATCCCACCACCCGATCCTGGGGGACGCCGCTCATCTGGTCGCCCATCGGACATCCCATCCTGTTCCTCCAGCGCCCGCGCTTCGATTGTGGGCCTCAAGTGCTTATATGGGACTATAGTGCCACGACAGGACGCAACTGTAAAGAGCCGTCCGGGGCCGCGCGAGACCTCCCCCTTTGCGGTCCAAGCCATGCCCACCTGCCTAGGGCAGGCGCGGGGGCTGGAAGACTTCGATCGCGTAGCCATCCGGGTCCCGCGTCCAAACCTCCAGCGAACCGGGGCCGTTGGGGTTGTCGACAATACGCGTGACCCTGTAGCCAGCAGCTCGGATTCGGTCCGCCGCGGCGCGGCCGTCGCGGGTCGTGGTAATGACCCGGCCAAAGCCGTCGTGGCCTGGCGGGAGCGGTCCTTCGGCTCGCCGCAGCACGATCAAGCCCCCATCCGCCTTGCCGCTGAGCGACATGGCGATGGTCTTCGGCGTTGCTGAGCCTTCGGGAATCCGGCGCGCCACTTCGAACCCCAGCGCGTCCCGATAGAACTTCGCCGAGATCTCTGGGTTCCGAACATCGAGGCCGATCCCCATGAGCGACTCCAACTCGCCGGCGGCCACACCGCCGGCGACACCAAGCCCCGTCAGCAGCGCCGCCATCGCGACCCCGCGGCGCCAGCCCGCGTTCTTGTTGCGCATCACAATATCTCCATCGCTACCTTGCCCCGCCTGCCAAAAATTTGCCGCCCGGAAGGTTCGGCGCTTCCGGGCGGCAGTTCGAGGGGGCGACTGTCCCTCGGGAGGTAGGCTCGCCTGCGCGGCTGGATCGGCCCTAGACCTTCTCCAGGACGTGGACCGCCGCGACCGTGCCCAGGCCGACGACATGGGCGAGGCCGAGACGCGCGCCGGCCACCTGGCGGGCGCCCGCCGCACCGCGCAGATGCAGGGCGATTTCGTAGAGGTTGGCGATCCCGGTCGCGCCGATCGGATGACCCTTGGAGAGCAGACCGCCGGACAGATTCACCGGGATTCGGCCGCCCATGGCCGTCGCGCCCTCGTCGATCAGGCGGCCGCCCTCGCCGTCGGCGCAGAGGCCCAGGTTCTCGTAATGAAGGATTTCGGCGGTGGCGAAGCAGTCATGCAATTCGACCAGGTGCAGGTCCTCTGGGCCAAGGCCCGCCTGCTCATAAGCCGACTTCGCGGCGATCCGCGTCACCGTGTTGATGTCGTGCATCGCCGGATTGCGCGGCTGATAGGGGTCTGAAGCGAGGGCGGAAGCGCGAATTCGGATCGCGCGGTCAAGCAGCCCGCGCCGCCGGGCGGCGGTTTCGTTCATCAGCACGGCCGCGGCGGCCCCGTCGACGTTCATTGAGCACATGAGCTTGGTGTTCGGATAGGCGATCATGTCGGCGCCCATCACCTGCTCCAGCGGCGTCTCCCTCTGCGACATCGCCTTGGGGTTGAACATCGCATGGCGGTGGTTCTTCACGCTCACCTTGGCGAACTGCTCGAAGGTGGTGCCATAGGTCGCGGCGTGCTCCATCCCCGCCTCGGCGAAGATGGCGGGCATCGACGCCGAGCCGATAAGACCCTCAGGCGATATCCCATCTTCGCTGTCCGCGCCCCCGAGCAGGCCGCGCGGCATGACCTCGGCGCCCACCGCCAGGGTGATGTCGGCGGCGCCCGCCTTGATCATGAACATCGCTTCCCGCAAGGCGGTGGCGCCGGTGGCGCAGGCGTTCTGCACATTGACAACGGGGATGCCCGTCTGGCCGATCAGCTTCTGGACCCCCTGGGCCGTGCGCTTGCCGAACGAACTGCCCGCGTAGAGGCCCTGAATCTCGGCGATCCCGACGCCGGCGTCGTCCATGGCGTTCAGCGCCGCGCGCGCGGCGAGGCGCTCGGTGGTCTCGCCGGAGGACCGGCTGAACTTCAGCATGTCGATGCCGACAATGTAGACGTCGTCACTCATGGCGTTCTCCGCGCATTGGCAGGGTCAGGGCAAGGGCTCGAAGACGTAGCTGACGTAGGGCCGACCCTCGCGGTCGCGGCGGCCCAGGGCGTCGTCGAAGGTCATCCGCACCGGCATTCCAAATGCGATGGCGTCGGGGCGAGCCTCGACGCCTCGAAGCACGCCCTTCAAGGTCACGCCGTCGTCCAGGTCGATGATCGCCGAGACGAAGGGCGTGGGCACGCCCGGGTAGGACCGATGGACGATGGAGTAGGCATGGAGCCGCCCGGTCTCGGCCACACGGAACCGGGCCAAGGTCTCGCGCGCGCCGCAGGAGGGGCAGGCAAGTGGGTCCCAGGTGGTGACCGCGCCGCAGGCTGCACAGCGTTGGGCTTCGACATGGACGTCGTCACCTGCCACCTTGATGCAGGCAATGACGGCCCGCCGTTCCTGCGCTTCGACTTCAGACACGTCACTGATTCCTTCTTGCATGGCCGAACTCAGGCTCAGACGCCGCCTCTTGGATCCGCTCTTCGTAGTAGGGCCGCAGGCTCGAGCCGCTCGGCGGAAGCTCGCGGACGGGGCCGGCGCGCACCTTGTCCCAGCTGGCGAACAGCTCTTCCGCCCCCTCTCCGGGCTTCAGCACGAAGCCGTCCGAGATCTGGATCGAGACCCGCGAGAAGAGCCCCCCTCCCGCGAAGAAGACCTCTCCCGTCGACGGACAGGACGGATGGCAAAGCACCGCCGCCAGCGGCGCCAGCTTGCCCGGCGCGCGGGATTGGTCCGCTGCGTTCTTCTCACTGCTCAGGCGGGTGGTGGCGAAGGGAGCGAGCGCATTGACGCGGATGTCGTACTTGGCGCCCTCGATCCCGAGCGTGCGCGTGAGCCCCACCACGCCCATCTTGGCCGCCGAATAGTTGGCCTGGCCGAAGTTGCCATAGAGCCCGGCCGCCGAGGTCGTGAGCAGGATCCGCCCGCCGCGTCCGCTGTCCTTCATCGCCTGGAAGGCCGGGCGGCCGACGTAGAAGGTCGAGAGCAGATTCACCGCCAGGACGGCGTCGAGGTTGTCCCACTCGAGCTTCGGGAACGAGGCGTCCCGCAGGATCCCGGCGTTGGCCACCAGGGCGTCGATCCGACCCCAGGCGTCGAGCGCCTTTTTGACGAGCGCTTCGCCGCCCTCCGGCGTGGCGACATTGTGGGTGTCGGCGACCGCCTCGCCGCCCGCAGCACGGATTTCGGCCGCGGTCGTCTCGGCCACCGATAGGTCCGGCCCCTGGCCACTCGGGCTCACGCCCAGGTCGTTGATCACCACCTTCGCCCCGCGGGCGGCCAGTTCCAGGGCGTAAGCCTTGCCGATACCTTGGCCGGCGCCGGTGAGCACGACGACCTGATCTCTGAAATAAAGCTGTTCGGGCATCGGAGAGGGCTCGTCTTCCGGCGGGCGTGCACGTGGCCGGTTCGCGCCGCCGCCGCTGGCGCTGACCGACTGGTTCATGTCGAAAGAACCTAAGTGGTGGCGGCCGACGCGACTAATGCGATTGGAGGGCGATCTATGCGCGTTCGCCCTGAGGCGCGGATGACGCCTTAGATGGTGGCGATCCCCACCGGCGCGCCCGCGACGCCGACACGGGTCCGGAAGATGCAGCCGTTGAGCTCGGGCGTCTGCGTATTGTCCTGGGTCACGATAATCAGGTCTTTGCCGTCCGAGCCGGTGAAGCATACGCTGGTGACTAGGTGCGCGGGCACCTCGATCCGCTCGAGGAGTTCTCCGTCGGGCGAGAAGCGCGCCACGCAGTCGCCGCGATAGAAGGCCGCCCAGATGCAGCCTTCCTCG
>FSWM01000327.1_pt1 | contig 53354 bp, 48 predicted proteins | sample 1637841 | NCBI WGS metagenome assembly FSWM01 (sample SAMEA3914789, study PRJEB12502) | metagenome | biome: forest; material: soil | place: Canada | collected 2011-07-03 | depth 0.3 m | reverse complement strand
CGGGTTGCGCATGGCGGCTTGCAGATAGTTGCCGAACAGGATGCCGAGGCCGGCGCCGGCGCCGATCAGGCCGGTCATGGCCAGGCCCGCACCGATGTATTTGGCGGCTGTAACGTCCATTTGGATTAGTCCCCTAGAGCGAAGGTTTGATGGTGGAGAGTTGAAATCAGTGTCCGTGGTCCAGGTTCACCACGTCGCTGAGGTAGGTGCAGGTCAGGGCCGCGAAGACGAAGGCCTGCAGGAAGGCGACGATGAACTCAAGCGCCATCAGGGCGATAACCATGCCCAAGGACAGCGCCGAACCGAGGAAGCCCAGATAGCCCGCGCCGCCGGTGTGGATGGCGAACAGGCCGAGGCCGACGATGAAGCTGGCGAACATATACATCACGACGTGCCCGCCGATCATGTTGCCGAACAGTCGCATGGCCAAGGTGACGGGGCGGACCATGAACGAGATGAACTCGATCGGCGCCAGAAACACCGCCATCAAGAGGCTGACGCCGCCCGGCACGAACAGCTTGAAGAAGCCGAGGCCGTTCCTCTGGAAGCCGACGGCCACCACGATCAGGAAGGTCATCACCGCCAGCGTCGCCGTGACCGCCAACTGCGAGGTCACCGTGAAGCTGCCCGGCGCCAGGCCAATGATGTTCATCACCGCGATAAGCGCGAACAGCGTGAAGACGAAGGGCAGGAAGGGACGCCCGCGATCGCCGATCATCGGCCCGGTCAGGCCCTTGTCGATCAGATCGTAAAGCTGCTCGGCCAGGGCCTGCATGCGGCCCGGAACCACCGCGTTGCGCGCGGAGGCGAGGAAGAAGACGCTGATCAGGGCGGCCGAGCCCATCATGAAGGCGACCGAATTGGTGATCGACAGGTCGAGCGAGATCCCGCCCACCTGCACCGGCGGAAACGCCACCAGCTTGTGGATCATGAACTGGTTCATCGGCTCGATGGCGGCCATCAGTCCCTCAAGTCCCCTTACTCGTCGTCATCATCAGCCCCGGGCCCGGGACCCGGTCCCGGCTCGGCAGGCTGCGACGCACTCATCTCGCCGGCCTTGCGGACGGCGCCGTAGGTCGAAAGGCCGACGCCGATCAGCAATCCGCCGATCATGCCCCAGGGCCCCGTATGGACGAATCGATCGAACAGCCAGCCAAAGCCCAGCCCCCCGAGCAACCCACCGATCAAGCCCGCCATCAGGCGGTATGCCTGACTCGCCGCCGCGGCGCCTGATTCGGACGCCGGTCCCGCGCGTTTGCTCTCGAAAGCCTTGAGCTTGGCGTCGAGGCGTTTGAGCGCCTCGTTGCGGGTGTCGTCGGACTCAGGCATGGCGCGGGTAGGTCTCGTCGACCCCGGCGCCCACGCCGCGGCCCGGCTAGATCGCGGCGGAACCTATAGACGCACGTGCGGTGCGTCAAGACCGTGTAAATTGACCATAAGTATAAGGTTTGTTTGGCAAATCTGAGATTTTGGCGAGTCGCCGCAGGCGGCGCGGCGCTCGATTTCCCGATATGCGGCTATTGTGGTCCCCGCATTGGCGTGGGGTCCGTAGCGGAAGGCGACCCGGGTGCGGCCGGCGCTTGGGGCGCGTCGGGGGCGGGCGGGGCCGCATCGGCCTTCGGCGCCTCGATGGCGAAGGCCTGGCCCATCAGGGTCGCCCGCACCTTGAGCTGTTTGGCGACCTTGTCGCAGCGCGTCGGCAGGCCCCAGAACAGCCAGGCGTCGGCGAGTTTGCGGCGTGGCGCCAGCCTGGCGGCCGACCAGATCTGGCGGCCACTGTCGATGGCGGCCGCGCCCTCGGGCGCGATCGGGTGCAGGCTGGCCTTTTCGGCGGCTTCGATGGCGGCGCCGAAACGTTTCAGCGCCTTGCGGTCCTCGGCCACGTCGTCGTGATAGGGTTCGTCCTCCTTGACCGGCGAGCCGAACATCTTGTCGATCGCCTTCAGGTCCGGCTTCACCACGTCATAGATCTGCAGGTACTCGTCCAGCGCGCCATAGCACCAGGCGACAAAGCGGTAGTCGTCCTTGGGAGCGTTCTCCGGCACGCCATCATTGTCCTGGTCTTCAATCTTGATCGACGCCGGGGCGGTGGGGTTCGCAGTGGCGGCGGCCGTCTGGGCCGCATATGTGGGCGCGGCGGCCAGCAGACCCGCAATCGCCAGGGCGGCCCCGAAACTCCACGCTAAGGGATTCACACAATCGCGGAATAGACGCACCAACCCTTCTCCCCTTGCGGGAGAAGGAGGGGCCCGCGGCGCAGCCGTGGGAGGATGAGGGGTCGCGCTGGTTTTTCCGATGCGTTTTCGCCGTCGCACAAGAGCAAAGCTGAGAGGCCGGTGCGACCCCTCATCCTCCCACCCGCTACGCGGGCGGGCCCCTCCTTCCCCCACAGGGGGGGAAGGGAAATGAGGCTGCAGCTCGATTGGGGGCGAGTGGCGATTCAATCGCACTTGGGCGCAGGCCAGGGACATGGACGCAACATTCCTCAAATTCAAATTTGGCCGCCGCCGCCCAAACCAAACCCGCCGCCCCCGGGGGTTTCGATCTCGATCGCGTCTCCGGCCGCCAGGGTCACAGAGAAGCACCCGGCGAGGCTCTTTACCGCGCCGTCGGCCAACAGCAAACGCTGGCGGCCGGGAAGGCCGGCCTCGCCGCCCTCAAGGCCTTGGGGCGCATGTTCGCGCCGGGTCGACAGCAGCGCCGCCTCCATGGGGGCCAAGAAGCGGATGCGCCGGCGCGCCCCGTCGCCGCCGCGGGCCGCGCCAGCGCCGCCGGAGCCGGTGCGGACGCTGAACGCTTCCAGGCGCACGGGAAAGCGCCGCTCCAGGATCTCGGGGTCGGTCAGGCGCGAATTGGTCATGTGGGTGTGGACGGCGCTCGCCCCCGGCGCTCCCGCCCGCGCTCCGGCCCCGCCGCAGAGGGTCTCGTAATACTGCCGCGCCTCATCGCCGAAGGTGAAGTTGTTCATCGTGCCCTGGGCGTTGGCCATCACCCCCAGGGCCGCATAGAGGGCGTCGACGATGTGCTGGCTGGTCTCGACATTGCCGGCCACCACCGCCGCCGGCGGCGCGGGCGCCAGCATCGAGGCCGGCGGGACGATGATCTTCAGCGGCTTCAGGCAGCCTGCGTTCAGCGGGATCTCGTCGTCGATCAGGGTGCGGAACACATAGAGGGCGGCGGCGTCGACGATGGCCGAGGGGGCGTTGAAGTTGGAGGGCAGGACCGGGCTCGATCCGGCGAAGTCCAGCACCGCTTCGCCGCGCGCCGCATCGACGGTGATCGCCACGACGATTTCGCCGCCGCCGTCCATGGGGACGCGCGCCGAGCCGTTCGTCAGCCGGCCGATGGCCCGGCGCACCTGGGCCTCGGCGTTGTCCTGCACGAAGGCCATGTAGCGGGCGACCACCGCCGGGCCGCTGGCCTCGATCATCGCCCTGACGCTGGCGGCGCCGGCCTGGCAGGCGGCGATCTGGGCCTTGAGGTCGGCGATGTTCTGACCGGGGCGCCGCGCGGGCCAGGGGCCGGCGGCCAGGGCGGCGCGGGTCTCGGCCTCCAGGAACCGGCCTTGCTGCATGATCGGCAAGGCGTCCAGCAGCACGCCTTCCTCGTCGATGGTGCGCGAAAACGGCGGCATCGAGCCCGGCTGCACCCCGCCGACGTCGGCATGATGGCCGCGGGCGGCGACGAAGAAGGCCGGCGCGGCGTCCGCCTCGTCCATGAAGATCGGCATGACCACCGTGATATCGGGCAGGTGGGTGCCGCCGGCATAGGGGTTGTTGAGGGCGAAGGCCTCGCCGGGCTTCAGGGTCGGATGGCGGTCCCGCACCGCCCGCACGCTGGAGCCCATCGAGCCCAGGTGCACCGGCATGTGCGGGGCGTTGGCCACCAGGCCGCCGTCGGCGTCGAACAGGGCGCAGGAGAAGTCCAGCCGCTCCTTGATGTTGACCGAATGGGCGGTCCGCTCCAGCGCCGCGCCCATGGCCTCGGCCACGCCCATGAAGCGGCGGTTGAACAGCTCCAGGGTCACCGGGTCGGGCGAGGACAGGTCCGCGATTGCGACGGATGTCGGGAGCGCCTCTCGCACCAGCCGGATCAGGCCGTCGGTCTCGGCCTGGGCCCGCCAGCCCGGCGCCAGGGCGATCTGGGTGTCGCCGCGCACGATCAGGCAAGGCCCTTGAACGGGGGCGCCGATGGCGTCGGCCGGCAGAATCGGGGCGCTCCAGTCCTGGCCGCTGGCGGTCATGGTGATGGACCCGGTTGCAGTTTGCGGAGACGTGGCGCCGATGGCCTCCGAGGCCAGGGCGGCTTCCGCCGCTTCACCTTCCACCTCCAGGCTGGCGATGAGGATCGCAAGGGTCGGCTCGACGAAGCCGAACAGGCGCCTGTGGGCGGCCTCGAACGCCGCCTTCATCGCCTCGGGCGTGTCTGGTTCGACGGGCAAGGTCGCGTCAGCGCCGTCATATTTCAGCATCAGCCGCGTGCGCAGCTCAAAGGTCCCGGCGCCCTGGGCGGCGAGGTCCGCGCGGACCTGGACGGCGAGATCGGCCGCAAGCGCCTTGGCGGTGGTCAGGCCGGCGGCGCCCAGCGGGCGCTCCAGCCCAGCCTGGCGCAGGGCGCGCACCCGGGCCTGGCCGATGCCCCAGGCGGACAGCAGGCTGCCGTAGCGGGGGCACAGCACCTCGCGCACGCCCAGCGCTTCGGCGACCCAGCACGCGATCTGGCCCGCCGCGCCGCCAAAGGCGACCAGGCTGTGGCCGCGCGGGTCGAAGCCGCGCTCGGTGGAGATTCGCCGCACAGCCTGGGCGGTTTGTTCCACGGCGACCGCGATGAAGCCCTCGGCCGCCGCCTCCGGGCTCGGCGCGCCCATGGCCTTGGCCAGGGCGGCGAGGCGGGAGCGGGCGGCGGCCACATCCAGTGGCTGGTCCTGGTGCGGGCCGAACACGGCGGGAAAGGTGCGCGGGTCCAGCCGGCCCAGCACCAGCTGGGCGTCGGTCACCGTCGCGGGCCCGCCCCGGCCATAGGCGGCGGGTCCAGGATCGGCGCCGGCGCTGCTGGGCCCGACCCGGGCGCGCAGGCCGTCAAAAGCCAGGATGGAGCCTCCGCCGGCCGCCACCGTCTCCACGTCCAGCATCGGGCTGCGCAGCCGCACGCCAGCGACCTGCGCCGTATCGCGCCGCTCCAGCACGCCGGCGTAGCGGCAGACGTCGGTCGAGGTGCCGCCCATGTCGAAGCCCAGGGCCGCGGCGGCGCCGGCCGCCTCGGCGGTGCGGGCGACGCCCACCACCCCGCCCGCGGGCCCCGACACCACCGCATCACGCCCCCGGAAGGCCTCGGCGCGGACCAGGCCGCCGGACGAGGTCATGAAATAGAGCGGCGCGCCGTTCACCGCGCTTGCGACCCTGCGCACATAGGCTTGCAGGGCAGGGGTCAGATAGGCATCGGCCACAGTGGTTTCGGCCCGCGGCAGGAAGCGCGGCAGGGGCGAGACCTCGTGCGACAGAGCGACGCAATCGAAGCCCAGCTCGGCGGCGATCCGGCCTGCCGCCAGCTCGTGCGCCGGATTGAGGTCGGCGTGCAGAAACGCCACCGCGACGGCGGTGAAGCCATCCTGCCGCGCCTCGACCAGCGCCTGCCGCAGCGGCGCCTCGTTCAGGGGGCGGACGACCTCGCCCCCAGCGCCCAGTCGCTCATGGGCCTCGACGACGCGCGCATAGAGCGGCTGGCGCTTGACGATGTCGAGCGCGAACAGGGACGGGCGCGCCTGGTCGCCGATGGCCAGAGCGTCAGCGAATCCATGGGTCGTGACGAACAGAGTCCTGGCGCCCTTGCGTTCCAGCAGGGCGTTGGTCGCCACTGTCGTGCCCATCTTGATCGCCGCGACGCGCTCGGCGGGAAAGGCCTCGCCAGGGGCTGAGCCGAGCAACCGCCGCATGCCCTCGACCGCGGCGTCCTCATAGGCGTCGCAGGTCGACAACAACTTCAAGGTGCGCACCTGGCCCGATGGGTGGCGACAGATCACGTCGGTGAAAGTGCCGCCGCGGTCGATCCACATGACCAAACCGTAATCCTGAACAGCGGTATTCCTGGTTGTCATAGGTGATGGCTGACCCTAGTGTTCAGCCTTCCAATGACCTTCTTCCGCAACATTGCAACCCTCGCCGCGCGATGCGTCGACGTCGCGGACTGCCCTGACTGCCCGCCAGGGCTGCCGGGCCAGGATCCGGCGTTTTCGACCGCCGTCACCGCCCTGGGCGCCAAGCTGGCCAGGGCGGACGGGCGAGCGGACGCGGGCGAGTTCGCCGCCTTCTCCGAGGTGTTCCTGGCCGACACCGGCAGCCTGCGCGACATTGAGCGGTTGTATGACCTCGCGCGACAGACGACCCATGGCTACGAAAGTTATGCGCGGCGCCTGGCCAAGCGCTATCGCGCCTGCCCGCAACTGCTGGAAGACGTACTCGACGGCCTGTTCCATATCGCCGGCGCCGATGGAGCGGTGACATCGGAAGAGCTCGACTATCTGGCCCGGGTCAGCGACCTGTTCGGCCTTTCGCCCCTGATCTTCCGCAGGCTGAAGGCGACCCATATGGGGCTTGCGGCGGATGATCCCTATGCGGTGCTGGGCGTGGCGCCCGACGCCTCGGACGACGTGGTCCACGGCGCCTGGCGGCGCGCCCTGGTCGAGGTCCATCCCGACAAGGTCATGGCCCGCGGCCTGCCGGCCGAGTATGTCGAGGTGGCCCAGGCCAAGGCGGCGGCGATCAACGCCGCCTTCGATGCGGTTCGCCGCGAGCGCGACCTGTCGATCGCGGGGCGCTAAACCGGTCAATTCATGCTATTGTCATTAACGCGCATTGACGCCGGCCCAATTGCGGGCGCCTTATTGTTTTTTCGGCCGGCCGTATAGCCAGGAGCACGGTCATGGACGCCTTGACGAGTCGACCGACCTTGTTCGACGGCGCCTGGCGCGGTCTGGCCTGGCTGGGCGGCGCCCTTGCGGCCGTGGTCGCCAGCACGATCGCCGCCGTTCTCGCGGTTTTCTTCACCGCCGCTCTGGCCGTGGTCGCCCTGATGGGCGTGGTGGCGGTGGGTTTCGCCGGGCTGGCTCTGCGCGCTCGCCGCAGCGCCAAGGCGGGGGATCCCGATGTGATCGAAGCCCGCCGCGTCGGCGGCAACAGCTGGGTGGCCTACGGTTGGGACCAGACCAGCCCCAAGGCCTGAATTTTTCCGGCCGCGCTTTGAGATAAGCCCGAAGCACCCGAAGATCACCAGGTTCCGTTGATTTCCGTTTGGCGTCAGTTCCGTGCATGACCCTCATCGATGCGCCGTCACCGAACCTTGACGCCCGCCGGGCGCCGCCGGACATGGTGCTGCTGCACTATACGGGCATGGCCACCGGCGAAGAGGCGCTGGAGCGGCTGCGCGATCCCGCCGCCAAGGTTTCGGCCCACTTTCTGATCGAAGAGGACGGCCGGCTGTTCCGCCTCGTGCCCGAAGAGCGGCGCGCCTGGCATGCCGGCGTCTCGTTCTGGAAGGGCGAACGCGACATCAACGCCGTCTCGATCGGGATTGAGCTGGTCAATCCGGGCCACGAATTCGGCTATCGCGACTTTCCTTCGGTGCAAATCGAGGCCTTGATCGCGCTGCTGAGCGATATCCGCGGTCGGTGGGACATTCCCGACGCCCGCATCCTCGGCCATTCCGATGTCGCCCCCGAGCGCAAGCAGGACCCCGGCGAACGCTTCCCCTGGAAGCGCCTGGCCGAGGCGGGCCACGGCCTCTGGGTCGAGCCGCCGCCCTCGCCCGGCGCGCCGCTGGGTCTGGGCGACGAAGGGACCGGCGTGTTCGCCCTCCAGGCCGGCCTGACCCGCCTGGGCTACGACTGCGCCCCCTCCGGCGAATACGAACCGCGCACCGCGGCGGCCATCACCGCCTTCCAGCGCCATTGGCGTCCAGGCCAAGTGGACGGGATCGCCGACGGCGAGACCCGGGCGCGGCTGGTGCATCTGTTGAGGGCCGCCGCATGACGCCCGAGGTGATCGTCGAGGTCCTTGAGGGGCCGTGCCAGCTCACCGCCGCCGACTTCGTCCTGGCTCCGCTGTGCGACACCGACATCGACGACCTCTTCGCCCATTTCGGCGATCCCACGGTCACCCAGTTCCTTGACATCGAGCCCGTGGAGGCGCGGTTCCAGACCTGGGACGTGATCGACTGGGCCAACGGCGTGCGGGCCGCGGGCACGGGCCTGCGCTGGTCGATCCGCGATCAGGCCGGCGCCTTCGTCGGCACCTGCGGCTTTCACCGCCTGACCTACATGCAGGGGCGGCGGGGCGAGATCGGCTATGACCTCCGGGCCGACCGCTGGGGCCAGGGGGTGATGGCCCGCGTCATGCCGGTGCTGCTCGAGTTCGGTCACGACGTCCTGGGCCTGCGCCGCATCGAGGCCCTGGTGACGCCCGGCAACGAACGGTCCTGCCGCCTGCTGGAGCGGCACGGGTTCCTCCGCGAAGGACTCCTGAGGGACTACGGCTTCTGGCGAGAGCGTTTTTGGGACCAGATCCTGTTCGCCAGGCTGGGCGGCGAGGCAGGAAAGCCTTAGTGTAAGATGAAATCAGGCCTGCTCAATCTTCAACCGCTCATCCCGGCGAACGCCGGGACCCAGATCCTAAAGCGCAGACGCCTAATCCATAGGCCCTCGAATCGATTCTCACGATAGAGCTTCGTCATCTGGCCCCGGCATTCTCCGGGATGAGCGGGTCTTTATGGACACTTGATGCGGGCGGAAAACCGCTTCGCGCTTTCTTGCGTCTCACTCCAAGCTCAATAAAGCCGGATCGGCAGCGAGACGAGCAGGGTGTAGTTGGGCGCGTCCCGCGTGACCCCGATACCCAGGGAAACGTCCAGCAGCAGCTTGCGCGTCAGCACCTGGTCGACACCGAATTGCAGGACCGAGGCCATCTGGTCGCTGCCGGCGATCCCGGCGCCGCTGAGCGTGGTGCGGTCCCGGTAGTCCTGGAGGAAGCTGAGTGACACCGAGGTGTTCGGGCTGACCGACAACAGCCCGCCGATCTGCCAGTTGATCTCCTGGCCGGGCCACACGCGGCCATAGCTCTCGTGGATCGGCACGCTGGCGCCGTAGGACAGGGTGGAGAAGAACACCATCGGATCGGCGCTTTTCAGCGCGGTCAGGCGCACCGTGCCTTCGTGGGCGCCGCCGCCGTTGTTGACCCCGGCGACCCCGCCACGAAACGGGTCGCGGCCGGTGGGAAAGCGCCACGACACCGCCCCCACCAGATCGGGCCGCCAGCCCCGCTCGATGAGGAATTGGTGGCTCAGCTCGACGTCCACGTCGCCGACCGCCGAGGCGATGGTGGTCGTGTGCGAGCCGTCACCTAGCGCCGAGGCCTCCCGCGCCCAGTCGAAGGGCGCCTGGACCTGCAACTGGCTGGCCCAGGGCAGGCCGAGCCTCAGGCCCAGGGTTCCGCGCAGGCTGTCGTCGCTCAGGCGCTGGCTGTCCACCGTCGAAACGCCCGCCGAATTATCCACCAGGGTCAGGCCCTGGGTGATCGAATGGCTGTAGGCGAGGCCGGGGGTGAGCTCGACCCCCCACTTGGGCATCACCGTGGCGCCGCGCTCCACCAGGCCGCGGGACAGGGCCTGTAGCGCCGCCTCGTCGTCCGTCTGGCTGGCCGCCGATGGTTGCGCCGCCGAATTGGTCGTGGGATCGAGCTGGGCGATGGGCGGCGGCGGGGCGTGATGTTCGGCTTCCAGGGCGGCGACCCGCCGCTCAAGCGAAGCGATGGCCTGGTCGCGCTGGCGCAGGGCCTCGACCAGTTCGTCCTGGCTGAGCGCCTGGGCGCAGGCGGGGCCGGCGGCCAGCAATCCGGCGAGGCCGAGCAGGGCGGGTTTCATCATGGTCTGGGCCTCACCTCGACGGCGGCCGCGGCCGCGCGCAGGGTCTGGTCGGACGGGGTCAGGAACAGGCGCGCCGGAGCGCCCATGCGGTTCGGCGGGGTAGGGTCGGCCGGATCCACCACCGTGAAGCCGATGTGGTTGGCCCACTGCGCCTCGAAGCCCTCGACGCTCATGGTGCGGTCGCCGAAGGCGGGATCGGCCAGCAGCACCCGGTCGCCGCGCCGGCCCCGCAGCACCACGAAGTGATTGAAGCCCAGGGTGCGCATGGGCACGATCGCCGGCGCCATGGCCACCACGTCCTTCAGCTCCAACTGGCCATAGCCGGTAGCCTCCAGACCCTGCGCGGTCGCATAGGTCTTGAGATCCAGCAGCGAGAACCCCAGGCGCATGCGCACCAGCTGGGGACTGGTCTGGCGCAGCATGGCCACGGTCACCTGGCGCTCGGAAACAGGGCGGCCGAGCTGATAGGTCAGCAGGGTGGCGATGGCCGCCGCGCCGCACGTCAGGTCCCAATGCTGGCGGACGACCCCCGACTGGCGCAGCTCGACCAGGCTGGCGATCCGCTTGACGCCGGGCGCCCACGCGTCGGCGGCGACGACTGGCGGCGACCAGACCGCCGCGATGACGAGCATCGCGGCGGCGGCCATAGGCGGACAGCCTGCTGAACGTTCAGCAGGGGGGCGGTCTGCCGCCATCAGCGAGTCGCGTGCGCCCGGAACGCCCACGACGCCGCGGCCGATTCCGGGCGAATGGCGCCCACCAGGCCGTGGGATTCGTCGCCCGGTCCCGAGGAGAACAGCAACTCGCCGTCCGCCCCTTGGGCCAGGGCCCACAGGCCGGGGATCACGATCGGCCGGCCGTTGTCCTTGAGTTGGCCGAGATAGGCGCCGCTGGTCGGATTGTAGGCGTCGATCACGCCGCTGCCGAAGTTGCCGACCAGCAGGGCTCCGGCGAACTTGCCGAAGTTGGTGGGGGCGATGGCCAGCCCCCAGGGCGCGTTCAGCGCGCCGCCGGCGACCAGGCGGCGGACGAACTGGCCATGGGTGTTATAGATGTCGACATAGCCGAGCCCATGGCCATGGGCTTCATCCAGTCCCTCGCCATGCTTGGCGAAGGCGACATAGACCATGCCGTTCAAGGTCTGCACGTTGAACGGCGCATAGCCGGCCGGCAGCGAATGGTCGGTGAACGATCCGACTTGCTGGAACTGGCCGTTGAAGATGTCGACGCGGTTGTTGGCGAAGTCGGCGGTGAACAGGTTCTGCGAGTGCTGGATCGGCACCAGCGTCATGCCCTTGAACACCGCGCCCATGCCCGATTGGTCGACAGCGATGATCGCTTGGGTCTGGTTCACCTTTGGGCTCCAGCCGAGGACGGTCCCGTCTTCGGTGTCGAACAGGAAGATGCTGTGGCCGCTCACCCCGCCCTGACTGACCTGGAAGTTGGTCCCGTTGAGGCTGGTGAAGACCGTGCCGGTAGGCGCGCCGGGACCGCCGCCGGGGGCGGGAATCGAGACCGTCAGCGCCAGCTTGCTGAAGTTGTGCGGGTCATAGACCGTCGATGTGCCGGTGCCGTTGTTGGCCACCCACAAGGGGCCGCCGGGCGCTGACGCCATACCCCAGGAGTTGACCAGGTTGGAGTCGGTCGTGGGCGCTACACCCGGCTGGTCCGAAATGAGGTTGGTGACGTCGAAATCCGTGCCGGCGACGACGGAGCTCAACTGGACGTCGGTCAGCTTGACCGGGGCGGCGATGGCGGAGCCGGCCAGCAGGCTGGCTACGACCGACGCGAGTAGATACCGTTTCTTCACGATTCCCTCCATGTTGTGGCGGAGAGATCAGACGTGCGAAGATTTATTCGGCGCAGTCTGATGCTGTCCGCTAGAATAATCGGATTTTGGTAACGATACTTACTGACAGTCTTCGCTATTTTGTTGGCGAATTGCGAATATATCTCGCCCAGTTCCTGCGTCATTCACCATGACGTTTGATACTATTTCGCGGATTTTCGCCTTTCTGCTGTGGCGCATGTTTGTGCGACCGGGAGTCTCCGCGCCGTCTGGTTAATCACCGGCGGCGAGCCGTGCGTTCAACGCCGCGAGAAAAAAGTTACGAACCGGGTCGTTTTCCAAAACGGGCTCAAAGAAGCCGATGGATTTGAACCTTCGTCCGGTCACTCGGCATCTACGCGGCAGTTTCGGTGGCCCAGATGTCGCGGCAGGGCAGTCGTCGCCCTGCCCGGATCGAATGTAAGCCTGTCGGAACTCTCGAAAATTCGGGGCCTATCGGCCGGGTTGATCAGGAAATTCCTAAGGTGAGTTGGCGTACCTGAAGCCGGCCGCGTGAATATTGGTATCGCCGCTGAATATTACTGTCGATCAACGGGAAGGGCTGGACCGCAATGCCAATCGACACCGCCCTGATGAAGCCGCTGTTGGTCCTGGCCGGCGCAGCCTTGCTGTTACTGGCGTGGGTCTCGCCCGCCGGGGCCGTGCCGGCTTTCGCAGCTCAGACCGGCCAACCCTGCCAGATGTGCCACGTCGGCGGGTTCGGACCGCAGCTCACGCCCTATGGGCGCAACTTCAAACTGCACGGTTACACCGATCGGACCACCAGCTTCAGCGTCCCGTTCTCGGCCATGGCGATGGCGTCCTATGTGCGCACCAACAAGGATCAGGCCGCGCCGCCCGCGCCGCATTTCGGGACCAATGACAATTCAGCCCTGGACCAGTTCAGCCTGTTCTTCGCCGGCGGTTACGGCTCGCACCTGGGGGCCTTCGTCCAGACCACCTATGACGGGATCGCCAGGGCCTGGACGTGGGACAATCTCGACCTGCGCGCCACGGCCGACATGCAGGTGGGGGGCGCCGACGTCGTACTGGGCGCCAGCCTCAACAATTCGCCCTCGGTGCAGGACGCCTGGAACACCCTGCCGGCCTGGGGCTTTCCCTACACCTCGTCGGCCCTGGCGCCGTCGCCCTCGGCCTCGCCGCTCCTGGGCGGCGCCCTGGCCCAGACCAGCCTGGGCCTGACCGGCTATGCCTGGATCAATTCGCAGTGGTTCGTCGAGGGCGGGGCCTATGGCTCTCCCGGCGCCACCACCCTGACGCACCTGGGCGCCGATCCCACCTCGCCGGGCAGCATAGCGGGCCTGGCGCCCTACGGCCGTATCGCCTGGCAGACGGGGCTGAAGGGCGGCACGCTGGAAATCGGGGCGGTGGCGATGCGGGCCGACATCCATCCGGGCCTGGACCGCTCCACCGGCTTCACCGACCGCTATACCGACCTCGGCGTCGACGCCTCCTATGTCAGGCCCCTGCGCAGCGGCGACACGGTCACCGTCAATGGCCGCTACCTGCATGAGGACCAGTCGCTGAAGGCGACCTGCGCCCTGGCCGGCGTGTCCGCCGGATGCGCCGGCGGCAAGCTGACCAACCTGCAGGCGGACGTCTCCTACTATTGGCGGGGCAAGGTCGGGGCCAGCATGCAGCTGTTCGACATCTTCGGCTCGGCCAATCCCACCCTCTACGCCGCCAACCGCACCTTCAGGCCGGACAGCAGCGGCGTGACCCTGCAACTGGACGCCACGCCGTTTGGAGACCGGCCGCAGCCAGCGCGGCGCGTCAATGTCCGACTGGGCGTCCAATACACGCTCTACACCCAGTTCAACGGCGCCGGGACCAATTTCGACGGGGCGGGCGGGAACGCATCCGACAACAACACCTTGAGGGTTTTCACATGGTTCGCCTTTTGAAAGCGGCCCTGGCGATCGGCCTGATCTCGCCGATCGCCGCGGAGTTCGCCGCGACGCCCGCCGCCGCTACTCCCGACTCCGGCCACGGCAGGGCTGTGTTCGCCTCCCAATGCAGCAGTTGCCATTCAGATGCGCGCGATGGGCCGGTGGTGGTGGGTCCGCCCCTGTACGGGGTCGTCGGGCGGCCAGCCGGTTCCATCTCCGGCTTCAGCTATTCGCCCGTCATGAAAGGCGCGGGCTTCGTCTGGACCCCCGACCGGCTGCGCAGCTACCTGCCGGCGCCGCGGGATTATTTGCCGGGCGTAAAGATGACCTATGCCGGCCTGAAGAATGCAAACCAGCTCGAAGACCTGATCGCCTACCTCAAAACATTGAAATAGGACGCGGTGTCATTGGCGTTCGGGTTCAGTTCGCCCTAACATTCTTGGTGACGATCGTAACCGGGACGGATTTCCGTGCGCGCCACAAACCTCGTCATCGCCGGCCCCCGTGCCGGCGACCCATGCCGTGAAGCATCAGGTTCAATCCTGATGGAATTTCATCTGTTGAGGCTTCACGGCATGGATCACCGCGACAGGCGCGGTGATGACGTGGAATTGAGACCCACGGGGATTTGCCCCGACGACTTAACGACCGCGCTTTCCGTTTGAACCCTTTCCGTTCCATGGGGAATTGATTGGGGAACACAGGGGACGCCCATGCTGGTCAGGCGAAACGCCGTCAGCGGCGCACACGGGGCGCCCGCGCTGTCGGGTCCGGCCGGCGAGGTTCAGCTGTTGAGCTTGGTCGCGGGCGGGGACCAGCGGGCGTTCGAAGAGCTTTACCGCATCTACTATCCGCGCCTGACCCGCTTTCTGGGCAACATGCTGCGCCGGCGACAGCTGGTGGAAGAGGTGCTGGACGACTGCATGCTGGCGATCTGGAAGCGCCCCGAAGGCTTCAATGGGACCTGCAAGGTGTCGACCTGGATCTTCGCCATCGCCTATCGCAAAGCGCTGAAGGCCCTGCGCAAGCTGGACGAGCCCATGGAGGACAAACTAGCCGAGACCCGCGAAAGCGGCGAGGCGGGACCCGAACAGCAGCTCGGCTTTCGCCAGGTCCAGGCGACCCTGGCCGGCGCTATCGGCGAGCTGTCGGCCGACCACCGCGCGGTCGTCGACCTGACCTATTTCCACGAGATGGGCTATCGCGAGATCGCCGAGATCATGGCCTGCCCGGTGGATACGGTGAAAACGCGAATGTTCCACGCGCGCCGCCATCTGAAGGCCAAGCTGGCCGGGCGCCTGGAGGACTGGCTGTGAGGCCGCAATGACGGGACGCATCATTCGATTTCGGGGCGGCCAGCGCCAGGACGCGCACCTGACGGCGCAGATGCTGCTGCCCTGGTACGCCACCGGCCGCCTGGACGCTGACGAGCGGGCGCTGGTCGAGGCGCATCTGGGCCGCTGTCCGCAATGCCAGGCCGAGCTGGCGCTCGAGCGGCGGCTTGACACCGAAGTCGCCGAACTGCCGATGGATGTCGACCAGGCCTGGGCGGCCCTGCGCCCGCGGTTGGGCCGCCGTCGCGCACCCCGCGGTATCAGCGGGGCTTGGCGCGCGGGTCTGGATGCGGCCCGAGGCGCGCTCGCGCGGCCGGCGCCGTGGCTCGGCTGGGCCTTCGCCGCGCAGACGGCCGCCTTGCTGATCGTCGCCGTCCTGGCTGTCCAGCCCTTGCGCCCCGCCCGCTACCACGCCCTGGGCGCCGCGCCTCCGCCGGCCAGCGGCAATGTGATCGTGACCTTCCGGCCCGAAACCAGCGAGCAGGACCTGCGCAACACGCTCAATGACAACCACGCCCGCCTGGTGGACGGACCTACGGCGGCCGACGCCTATGTGCTGCATGTGCCCGCGGCCGAACGCGCCGCCGCCCTGGCGAAGCTGCGCAAGCAGGCCGAAATCGTTCTGGCTGAGCCCATCGATCCCGCCGGAGCCCCGTGATGCGGCGCGCCCGCAACCTGCTGATCGGCCTGGTCGCCTGGCTGGCGGCGTCAGGCGCAGCTCTCGCCGCCAGCGCCGGCCCCGCCGCGACGATCGCCGGTGACGTGAGCCAACAGATCCTGGTTATGCTGCGCCTGCCGCCCGAGCATTTCCGGCCAAACTCGGACTATAGCGGCGGCTATGGCGACGGGCAGGGGCGCAGCGCCCGCTGGCGTGTCGCCAGCCGGTTGGCCCACGCCCACGGCCTGACCCTGGTCAGCGACTGGCCGATGCCGCTGGTCGGCGTCGACTGCTTCATCATGGCGGCGCCGCGCGACCGCTCGCCGGAAGAGATCGCCGGCCAGCTCTCGCGCGAGCCGGACGTCGCCTGGTCCGAACCCGTCCGCCTCTACCACGCCCAGGGCGCGGCGGCGGCCTACAACGATCCGCTGTTTCCGGTGCAGCCGGCGGCGCGCCAGTGGCGGCTGGCCGACCTGCACCAGGTCGCCACCGGCCGGAATGTCAAGGTCGCGGTGATCGACAGCATGGTCGAGGCTGCCCATCCCGACCTGGCGGGCCAGGTCCAGGTCAGCGAGAATTTCGTCGCCGATCGTCCCGCGACGTCCGAACAGCACGGCACCGGCGTCGCCGGGATCATCGCCGCGCGCGCGAACAACGGCGTCGGCATCGTCGGCGTCGCGCCGCAGGCCCGGCTCATGGCCCTTCGCGCCTGCTGGCAACTGGCGGCTCCGCCGGGCCAGGCGCCGTCGACGACCTGCGACAGCCTGAGCCTCGCGCGGGCCCTGCAGTTCGCCGTCACCCACAATGCGGCGATCATCAATCTCAGCCTCAGCGGCCCGCCCGACCCGTTGCTCGGCAAGCTGCTCGACGCAGCCTTCGCCCGCGGCGCGACGGTCGTGGGCGCGTTCGACCGCGAGCTTCCCTTCGGCGGCTTTCCGGCCTCGCATGCCGGTGTGGTGGCTGTGGCCGACGAGACCTTGGCGCCGGCGCCAAGCGGGGTTTACATCGCTCCCGGGCGCGACGTGCCCACTACTCAGCCGGGAGGGCGCTGGTCCCTTGTCAATGGCAGTTCCTATGCGGCCGCCCACGTCAGCGGCCTTCTGGCGCTGGTTCGCCAGCGCGCGCCGCGCCTGCTTCGGGCCAGTGCGCCGGTGAGCGCGCGGCCAGGAGGCGGGGCGATCGACGCCTGCGCGACGCTGGTTCGCGCCGCGGGTTCGTGCGGTTGCGCCTGCGCCCGGGTCGCCGAGCATGCGGCGATCAGCCGGCAGTAGGCTGCGCGGCTGGCGCAGCCCAGTTCTAGGCGCGGTTTTCATCCTTTGGCCGCTTTGCCATGGGTCTCCGGCCCAGGCTCAGCTTGGCCTCAGCGCTTCGCTGGATTCAGACTACCGATTTCGCGGCCTTTCGCTCAGCGACGAACGGCCGACCCTCAGTGTCAATCTCAGCTATGACGACGCCAGCGGGGCCTATGCCGGCGCCTCGGCGATCGGGGTGGACACCGCCCATTCCGGCGTGCGGCTCCTGGGTTCGGTCACCTATCTGGGCTATGCGCGGCGAGGCCATGGCGGATTGGCCTGGGACGTCGGCCTCAGCAACACCAATGTGACCGAATACCGCCGATACAAATACACCTATGACTACACCGAGGCCTATGCCGGGCTCGTCGGCGACCATCTCGCGGCCCACGTCTACTACTCGCCGAACTATAGGGGCGACAATTACGGCGCGCTCTACGTCGACCTGGACGGCGCCGTCCGGCCGGCGCAACAATGGCGCATCTTCGGCCATGTGGGGGCGCTGACTCCCTTGTCCGGCCGCGGCGAGGTGGTCGATCGGCGTGAGCGCTACGATTTTCGCGCCGGCGTCGCGACCCAGTTCAAGCGCCTGGACCTGCACCTGGCCTGGACCCTGGCCACTCCAGCGCCCGCCTATCCGCCGGAGCCGGATCGGGCGCGCGGCGCCGTGGTGGTGGGTGCGACGTATAATTTCTGAAGCGGGTCAGGCGCCGGAAGAGAGATGAATTGGGGTTTGGTCACTTTTTCAAACGCTCATCCCGGCGAATGCCAGATCATAGAATTCGGGAAACTCGGTAAATATTCTGATTGGCCAATACCTTACGATCTGGGCTCCCGGCCTTCGCCGGGGTGAGCGGATGTTGGGATCAGATCGGACCGGAATTCATCCAGCTCTATGATCCGCCCAGCAACAGCCGCCCGACCCCGAACAGGGCGCCGGCCAGGACCAGCCACAGGGCGCCGACCTTGAACCGCCAGGCGGCGACGAAGGCCGCGATCGCGACCACGACGGCGGAGAAATCGAGGCGGCCGGCAGGCGCGAACGCTTCCCTGGAGATGACCAGGGCCAAGGTGGCGATGACGCCCACCACCGCCGCGGTGACCGCCGAAAGCGCGGCGTGCGCCCGCCTGTTTGCGGCCAGCTGCTCCACCACCGGCGCGCCGGCCAGCACGAAATAGAAGCAGGGCAGGAAAGTCACCCAAGTGGTGATGACCGCCGCCAGCGATGCGGCGGCCAGGGGCGAGAGAGCGCCTGCGTGCCCACCGGCGGCGGCGTTCCAGCCAGCGAAAAAGCCGACATACTGTGTGACCAGGATCAGCGGCCCCGGCGTGGTCTCGGCCAGGGCCAGGCCGTGCACCATTTCCGCCCGCGACAGCCAGCCATAGTGGTCCACCGCGCCCTGGGCCACGAAGGGCAGCACCGCATAGGCGCCGCCGAAGGTGACGAAGGCCGCCTGGGTGAAGAAGACAGCCACATCGGCGAAGGGACGCGGACCTGCAGCGGCCAGGGCCAAGCCCACCGGCGCGGCCCACAGGGCGGCGAAGACGAGGGTCAGGACGACGAAACGGCGGCCGATACGGGGCCAGTCGGCTGGCGCGGCGCCGCGGGCCTCCATCGGATGAGCGGCCGGGGCGATGGTCCAGCCGAAATGGCTGGCCGCCACCCCGATGCCCAGGGCCGCGCCGACGACCCACGGAAAGGCGATCTTGAGCAGCCCCAGGCTGACAAAGGCTCCGACCGCCAGGATCCATGCCGCCGGCGCCTTCAGGGTGCGCGCGCCGATCCGCCAGACGGCGTGGGCCACCAGGGCGACCACGATCGGCAACATGCCCTTGAACGTGGCCTGAATCGGCGGCCAGGATCCATGCGCGGCGGCAAGCCAAGCCAGGGCGAACAGCACCACCGCGCCCGGCAGCACGAACAGCCCGCCGGCCGCCAGGGCGCCGCGCAGACCGTGTAGCTTCAGGCCCAGATAGGTCGCCAGTTGCTGCGCCTCGGGACCGGGCAGCAACATGCAGAAATTGAGCGCGGTCAGGAAGGTCCGCTCATCCACCCACCGCCGGCGATCGACCAGTTCCTCGTGCAGTAGGGCGATCTGCCCGGCAGGGCCGCCGAACGAGATCAAGCCGACCTTGAGCCACAGCCCGACGGCTTCGCCATAGGACGGCGCCGAGATCGGGGTGGCGGCTTCAGGGGGAACAGCCAGGTCGGCGTCCATGGCGCAGGCTCCTTTTCCCGCGCACCGCGCGGGGCATGAAGGAGCGGATCTTGGACGGCGATGCGTCTGAGCCGGGCGCCCGCAAATGGCCCGTAGGTCGCATGTTAGTGCGGCGCCCGCGTGCTGTGAAGGCGGCACGCCCCCTTCGCTCATGTTACAGAGGGGTTGAACGGTATAGGCTTACAATCAGGCGATGCCGATCGCGGGGCGAAATTGAGCATGGAGCCGGCGTCAGACATGAGGATCCGACGACGCAACTGGCTGGTCGGCCTCGCCTCCGTGTGGTTCGCCCCCCTTTGCCGGGCAGAGGCGCAGGAAGGCTCTGAGGCCGAGGTTAAGGCGGACTACCTCTACAAGCTTGCCTCTTTCGTCGATTGGCCGGCTTCGGCCCTCGGCGCCGCATCGAACCCGCTGGTGATCTGCGTGGTCGGCAAGGACCCCTTCGGCCCGATCCTCGATCGCGCCGTCGCCGGCCGGCGCGTGGCCGACCGGCCGATCACCGTTCAGCGCCTGCCGCAGGCGGATCGCAACTCTGGCTGCCATATCGTATATCTTGGCGGGTCGGGCGATCAGTCGGTGACGGAGGCGCTGCGGGTGCTGAAGGGAACGCCGGTGCTGCCCGTGACCGACGCATCGGACACGCCTGGCATGATCGATTTCGTCCTTGTCCAAGGTCACGTCCGGTTCCGGGCGGACGACGCGGCGGCGGCTGAAGCCGGCCTGACGATCAGCTCCAAGCTGTTGGACCTCGCCACGTCGGTCAAACCGAGAGCGGCGAAGGGGACTACCCCGTGAGCGACGGGCCGCGCCTGCCCGACCGATCGCGGCTGCTGTTCGTGGTGCTGAGCGCGGTCTGCCTGATCGGCGCCAGCCTGCTGGTCGCGCTGTACAGCGAGCGCCAATATAAGGTTCAGGCCATGCAGGCCGCGCGGGTTCAGGCGGAGATTCTGGCCCAGACGGTGACCGCCGCCCTGTCGTTCGGCGACCGGACCGCGCTGCAGGACTATGTCAGCGCGGTCAAGGCCAATGGCGATGTCGACGCCGTCGGTGTGTTCGACGACAGCGGTCGCCTCGCGGCCAGCTTCACCCGCTCGCACCTCGCCGAACAGCTTTCCCGGACCCTGCGGCCCGAAACGGCGCCGGATCGCGTGATTGTCCAGGTTCCCGTGGAGGAGAAGGGCGTCAGCCTTGGGACCGTCTATCTGCGCTACCGCACCGAACCCGTCCTGCGCCGGCTGGGGCGCTATAGCGGCGCAGGCCTGCTGGTGCTGATGGCCTCGCTGATGTTCCTGATCATGGCCCTGGATTCCCGGGCGCTGCGGCGGGCCAACCAAAACCTGGTCACCCAGATGGAGGAGCGGGAGAAGGCCGAGGCGGCCCTGCGCCAGGGCCAGAAGATGGAGGCGGTCGGGCGCCTGACCGGCGGCATCGCCCACGACTTCAACAACATGCTCGGCGTGGTGATCGGCAGCCTCGATCTGCTGCTGCGGCGGCGCCTGTCCGGCGATCCGCAGGCCGCGCGCCTCGCCCAGGCGGCCATGGACGCGGCCGGGCGCGCCGCCGCCCTGACCAAGCGCCTCCTGGCGTTTTCGCGGCTGCAGCCCTTGAAGCCGATCTCCGTCGATGTCGCCAAGTGCGTCGCCGATATGACCGAGCTGCTCCGGCGCACCCTCGGCGAGACCATCGAGGTCGAGGCTGTGGCGGGCGGGGGGCTGTGGCGGGCGCATATCGACCAGTCGCAACTGGAATCGGCGATCGTCAACCTGGCGATCAACGCCCGTGACGCCATGCCGGAAGGCGGCAGGCTTACGCTCGAGTCCAGCAATGTCTATCTTGACCGGACCTATGCGGGCGGCGACGCTGACATCCTGCCGGGCCAGTATGTGATGCTGGCTATCACCGACAATGGCTCGGGCATACCGCCGGATATCATCGGCCAGGTGTTCGAGCCCTTTTTCACCACCAAGCCCTCCGGCCTGGGCACCGGCCTGGGACTCAGCCAGGTGCATGGGTTCATCCGCCAATCCGGCGGCCACATCCGCATCTACAGCGAGGTCGGGGTTGGCACCACGATCAAGCTCTACCTGCCCAGGTCCGCAAGCGAGGCCGAGCCGCCGAAAGCGGTGGCTTCCGCCGCCCCGGACGGGCGGCGGAACGGCCTGACGGTTCTCTTGGTGGAGGACGAGGAGGGTATGCGCGACTTCGCCCGGGAAGCCCTGACCGAGCTCGGCTACGACGTGCTTTCGGCCCCGCTGGCCGCGGACGCCCTGGACCTGCTCGACGCCCACCCCGAGGTCGCGATCCTGCTGACCGACGTGGTGATGCCGCAGACCAACGGCCGGGCCCTGGCGGAGGAGGCGCTCAGGCGCTCGCCCTCGCTGAAGGTGGTGTTCATGACCGGATACACGCGCAACGCGATTGTCCACAACGGGGTGCTCGACGCAGACACCCACCTGGTCAGCAAGCCCTTCACGATCGCCGAGCTCGGCGGCGAACTGGAGGCGGCGCTCGCCGATGAGCCAAGAGTGGCGATTGGGGCGAACGGAGGGAATTAGTCGCCTTCTTCAGGGACGCCGCGGCGGGCGACGGCGAACAGGGCGGCCAGGACGCAGCCGGCGACGATGCCGAAGGTCAGGTCCTTGACCAGGGTCAGGCAGAAGGTCGCCAGAAGCACGGCCGCGGTGGGCCAGTTGCGCAGCAGGCGGACGAATTCGGCCTTCTCGGCCATGTTCCAACACACCACCACCAGCACCCCTGCCAGGGCCGCCAATGGCACGTACCGGGCCAGGGGCGCGGCCACCAGCATGAACAGCAGGAGGAAGCCCGCGTGCATCATGCCTGAGAGGGGGCTGCGGGCGCCGGCTCGCACGTTGGTGGCGGTGCGGGCGATGGTCCCGGTGACGCTGATGCCGCCGAACAGGGCCGAGGCCATGTTGGCCACGCCCTGAGCCACCAGCTCCATGTTCGAACGGTGCCTGCGGCCGGTCATGCCGTCGGCGACCTTGGCGGACAACAGGCTCTCGACCCCGCCCAGCAAGGTGAAGGACAGGGCCGCCGGCAGGATCTGAAGCAGCAGCTGAGGCGATACGAATGGCAGCCTGGGGGCAGGCAGGTTGTGCGGGATCCCGCCGAAGCGGCTGCCGATCGTCTCGACAGGCATGTGCAGCAGGGTCGCGGCCAGGGCGGCGCCCACCACCGCAATCAGCATGCCTGGCCAGGAGGGCCGCCAGCGCCGCAATCCGAAAATCAGCGCCGCTGTGCCTGCGCCTAAACCCAGGGCGGCCACGTTGAGGGTCGGCAGGGCCTGGGCCAGAGCCATCAGCTTGGGCATCAATGGTCCGGGCTCGGCGCCCGCGAGCTTCATGCCCGCCAGGTCTTTCAATTGGCTGGCCAGGATCGTCGCAGCGATGCCGCCGGTGAAGCCGACCGTCACGGCGTGCGGGATATGGCGGATTAGAGACCCCAGCCGCAAAACGCCCACCAGGGTCAGCATCAGTCCCGACACCAGCACGGCCAGCAAAAGGCCATCGACGCCGAACCGTGCGACTGTGGCCGCGACCAGGACGATGAAGGCGCCGGCCGGGCCGCCAATCTGGTAGCGGCTGCCGCCCAGCGCCGAAACCAGGAAACCGCCGACGATGGCGGTGTAGAGGCCGCGGTCCGGAGACACGCCGGAGGCGACGGCGATAGCCATGGAAAGCGGCAGGGCGACGATGGCCACCGTCACGGCGGCGACCAAATCCTTGCGGAACGAGTCGAGCCCGTAGCCTTCGACGATGGTGGTCGCGAGCTTTGGGCGGAACAGATGGGCTGTGGCGGCGCCGTCGGGCATGGGCGTGGGAGGACGGTCAGTCCGTGGGGAGGTATGAATGTACCTAATTAACTCGCTGGGACCTGTCTGAACAATGATCATAATCGCCGCGGGCGCGTCGGGCGCCCGATCGGCCTTGATCTGGATCAACAGCGGCTAGACCATTTTCCGCCGAAGTGGATGCCGGTTCGGCGAAGAAAATGGTCTAACTTTAGAGACTTGCGGGTTGTTTTCCGATCTGCAATCACGCTGAAACAAAGGGCGGCGCATAGCGGTTGCGAGCCCCGTGGCCCGGCCTCCTGTATCCTCCCCCCTATGTCGGACGGCCGCGCCTGCGGGGCTCACTGAGGCAGGCGCCGTCATCGGTGGGCTCATGCCCTCCTGTCGGCGTCCTTTGCGGCTTAGGTCGCTGCCCCCTCGATGGCGAAGCCGAGGCGGTGGGCTATTCGCGTCAGGTCCGCCTTGCAGGCCGTGGCGCCGCCATTCGTGCTATCGGCGTCGCCGTTCGCTTGAGTGGGATCGGCCTTCGCGACGCCATTGATGGTCATGGCCAGCCTGGCCAGGCGCCGCGCCTTGGCGTCATACGCCGCCCAACAGGCCGACATGGCGCTGTCGAGGGGCTGCTGGAATTGCTGACCGACGTCGAAGCGGAAGTTCTCCAGCGTATTGGCGGTCCTGGCGCATTCGGCCTGGGCGCTCAGGGCGGCCTCATAGTTGACCCGCCCGTCGCCGACGCCCGCCCGCCCGGCCGCCTGGTCGCAGGCCCGCATGGTTTGCAGAACGCTCCGGGCCTGGTCGCCGAAAGCCTGCTTCTGAGCCGGGGTGGGCGGGCCAGACGGAACCGGCGCGCAGGCCGCGACGGCGAACACGCAGGCGACCGCCCGCGCCAGCCATGCGACCTGACGAAAGGGCCTTTGACCGCCCGCGTGGTGCAGGTTTTGGGGAGCGCGCTTGAGCTTCATCGGTCGATATGCTGTGGGAGCCTGTCGGCCTTACATGGTTACCGCAGTGCACAAGAGCCCATCGCGGATGAGATCGCAACGCCTGCAAGCATTCGCGGCAGGCGTCAGGCCAGGATGTCCGCGATGAGGGCGCCGGCGGCTCGGCGGACCTCCTCGGGCTCCAGACGCGTCTGAAGGCCGCGCTGGCCGGCGTTGACGAAGACGAACGGCTGCTCCAGCGCCGTCCGCTCCAGAACCGTCGGGACCTGGCGCTTCTGGCCGAAGGGGCTGACACCGCCGACGCGATAGCCGGTCAGTCGCTCGGCCTCCGCCGGCGTCATCATTTCCGCGGCCCTGCCGCCGAGCGCAGTGGCCAGCTTCTTCATGGCCACGGTCCGGTCCGACGGCAGGATCGCGCAGACGGGGCGTCCGTCAACCTTGGCCATCAGGGTCTTGAGTACGCGCGCCGGTGGCTCGCCCAGCGCTTCGGCTGCCTGCAAACCCACCCGCTCGGAGCCCGGGTCGTAGTCATAGCTGTGCAGGGTGAAGCTGACGCCGGATTTGACCAGGGCCAGGGTCGCTGGGGTGCTCTTGGACATGCGGCCTTGCTAGATCATGAAACGTGATCGGTTTCAGGCTTTTCGAGCGGGACGCCGGCGGAAAGCCGCAGGCGCATATCCTTATCCCGCTCATGGGCCGATCCCTGGGATCGACCTGGCCGGGCCGAACGTCCTGGCCCCCTGTTACGGTAAAGTTGCCGTTGACAGCGCCTGTAGCGACCCAATTAACCAGAATTCTTGCATCTTATGAATGATTTAGAATTCTGAGAGCGGCGGGGTTCGCGCGCTGCAGGCGGACAGTGTAGTTGGCTGAAACGTTCAAATACGGCCCGATCGGCAAGCGAACTCCCAGCCAAAGGGCCGTGAGGGATTTTGCGCGCAACCGGGCCGGAGCCACAGCGGTCGAGTTCGCGCTGTTGATGGCGCCCTTGATCGCCATCGTGCTGTCGGCCCTGCAGACGGCGCTCATATTCGCCTATGACGAGGCCCTGCAGTCGGTGACGCAGACAGCCGCCCGACAGTTGATGACCGGCAGCGCCCAGACCTCGAACCTAACCCAGGCCCAGTTCAAATCGGCAGTCTGCGGCTACGCCTCGCCGGTCTTTCAGTGCGGCAGTCTGATGGTGGACGTCCAGTCTGGCTCCAGTTTCTCGGCCATCAGCACCGGGTCCTTGACCCTGAGCTACAACAGCTCCGGATCGGTGACCAACACCTGGTCCTACAAGCCTGGCGCCGCCGGCGACATCGTGATCATCAGGGTGATGTACGACTGGCCGGTCGTCGGCGGCCCGCTGGCCTTGGGTCTGGCCAATCAGCCCAACGGCACGCGATTGCTGATCGGCACGGCCGTGATCAAGAACGAACCTTACGGATGAGGCCGCGCGGGATATTCCGCATCCGGCGGGGGTGGCGTCGCGACAGGCGCGGCGTCGCCGCCATCGAGTTCGCGATGATCATGCCGCTGCTGCTGGCGCTCTATCTCGGTGGGTACGAGACGGCGCAGGCGATGGCCACCTACCGCAAGATGGCCGCCACGACGGTCGAGCTGGCCAACATCACCGCCCAATACACCACCATGTCGTCGAGCGACATGACCAGCGTCATGAACGCCTCGGCCCAAATCATGGCGCCCTATTCGACCACGAACCTGTCGATCGTGATGTCGGAGATCACGACCGACGCCAACAGCCACGCCACGGTGACCTGGAGCAACGCCTACAACGGCGGGGCGGCGCTGACGCCGGGGGCCGCCTTCACCCTGCCCAGCGGTCTGGTCGCCGCCAGCACCAGCTACGTCTTGGTGCGGACCGTCTATTCCTACGTGCCCACAGTCGGCTCGGCCTTCGTGCACACGATCCCGATGACGGATCAGATCTACATGCTGCCGCGGCAGTCATCATCCATCACCTATACCGGATGATTGGAATCTTCAATGAAACAAAGACTTGAAACCCTGAAGGCGATTCCTGCGCTGATCCCAAAATTCAGGAAAGGCCGGCGCGGAAACGTGGCGGTGGTCACGGCATTCCTGATGGTTCCCCTGACCTTCGCCATGGGCATGGGGGTGGACTACACCATGGCCAAGCGTCGTCAGGACAAGATCAACGGCTATGCCGACGCTGCGGCCCTGGCTGGGGTCACCCCCAACATGATGGCCCAGTCCGCCACGGCGGCGAAGACCGCGGCCACGACCATGTTTTCAGCCCAGCTCAGCACGATGGGCGATGTGGCCTATTCGCCCGGCAATGTCTCGGTCGCCGCCACCGATCAGGCGTCGGGCACCAGCCTGAACCGCACCGTCACCGTCAACTATTCGGCCACATCGACCAACATGTTCGGCTCGCTCCTCGGCATGAGCACGCTGCCGATATCGGGCGTGTCGACGGCGACCTCCAGCCTGTCGCCCAAGGTCGACTTCTACATGCTGCTCGACACCTCCCCCTCGATGGAAATCGCGGCGACCACCGCCGGCATCACCACGATGGTCAACAACACATCAGCCCAGGGCGGATGCGCATTCGGCTGCCATCAAACCAATATCAGCGGTGCGGATGTCGCTGGAAATCCCCCGGGCGAGGACAACTACGCGCTGGCCAGAAATCTCGGCGTGACGCTGCGCATCGACATGGTCAATCAGGCGACCCAAAACCTTATGAGCGTCGCGCAGACGACAGCCACCGAGAACCACACGACCTATCGTGCGGCGATATATACGATGGATTATAGCTTCAATACCTTGCAGACGCTGACCAGCAATCTGTCGGCGGCGCAGTCGGCGGCCTCCAATATTCAGGCGGTCGAGGTCTACAACAACAACTGCCTGACCAAGACCAACTGTAACAGCGACGAGGATTCCTACCTCGATCAGGGTATTTCCAGCGCCAGCGGCGCCATGCCGAACCCCGGTAGCGGCACCAGCAACGCCGGCGATACACCGCAGGAGGTGCTGTTCATCGTCAGCGATGGAGTCGACGACTATGGATCGGGCGGCAGCCGCGTCCAGGCGGCGATCAACACCAAATTCGCCAACTGCGCGGCGGTGAAGAACCGGGGCATCCGCATCGCCTTCCTCTACCTGACCTACAACCCGCTGCCGACCAACAGCTGGTACAACACCTACATCGCTCCGTTCCAAAGCCAGATCGCCACCGACGCCCAGAACTGCGCCTCGCCAGGTCTCTATTTCCAGGTGAACACGGACGGCGACATCTCCTCAGCCATGAACGCCCTGTTCGAAAAGGCGGTGGCCACAGCGCATCTCAGCCAGTGACGGCCGAGCGGGATGAAGAAAAGTGTGAGGCGGTTTTCCGCCCGCATCCCGCTCTAAACGATGTGAATCGATCACAGAAGAACCGCCTGCGCGGTCTCAAGCTTCAGCTTGTCGCGCAGTTCGCGCTTGAGAAACTTGCCATTGACGTTCCGGGGCAGGGGATCAGCCAGGAACCAGATGTAGCGCGGGACCTTGTGGCGCGAGATGTGGGCCAGACAGTGGTCGCGCAACGCCTCGACCATCAGCGGCTGGCCGGGACGCAGGACCACGGCGGCCGCCACCTCTTCGCCCAGGCGCGTGTCGGGAACGCCGAACACGCAGCATTCGGCCACCGCCGGGTGCTGGTGCACACAGGCTTCGACCTCGGCGCAATAGACGTTCTCGCCGCCGCGCAGCACCATGTCCTTCTTGCGGTCGACGATGTAGAAGAAGCCGTCCTCGTCCATGCGGGCCACATCGCCGGTGTGCAGCCAGCCGTCGGTGATGGTCTGGGCGGTGGCCTCGGGGCGATTGATATAGCCCTTGATCACCGGCGAGCCCCTGACCCAGAGTTCTCCGACCTCTCGGGGCCCCACATCCTGGCCGGTGTCGTTCACCAGGCGGGTTTCGAAGGTGGGCATGGCCGGGCCGCAGCTGGCCGGCTTGCCAAGGAAAAACGCGCCTGAGATCGAGGTGATGATGCCGCAGGTCTCAGTCATGCCGTAGCCCGTCATCGGCTTGGCCGTGCCGACCTGCTGGTCGATCTTGGCCACCAGGTCCGGCTGAAGCGCCGCGCCGCCGCCGCCCAGCGACAGGAGGCTGGAGGTATCGGTCCTGATGAAATCTGGATGGCTTAGCAACTCGCGCGCCATCACCGGCACCCCGCTCATGGCGGTCACCTTTTCGCGCTCGATCAGCCGCAGGGCCTCGCCAGGGTCCCAGCGATACATCATGACGAGGGTTCCACCGCCAGCGGTGACCAGATAGGCGCCGCAGTTGGTGGCGGTGACGTGGAACAGGGGCGTGGTCATGAGCGCCACCGGTGTCGGGACCGGCGCATCCGGATCGATCGGGACGCCGGATCCTTTCGCGGTTGCGAGGGCCGCGGCCTGGCCTGAGAACACCAGGTTGAACAGGTTGGTCACGCAGCCGCGGTGGGTCAGCTGCGCGCCCTTGGGATGGCCCGTGGTGCCGGAGGTATAGAAAATGCAGGCGTCGTCGTCGGGATCGACCTTGACCTCCGGCAGGGCGCCGCCCTCGGCGATGATCTCGCTGAAGGGGACCACGCCGGCGGGCGGGACGTCCATCCGTGTCGCCACCAGCGTGACGCCGGCGATCATCTGCGGCTTCTCCAGCATCCGCTCCAGCCGCTCGTGGTCGCAGAACACCAGCTTGGGCGCTGAATCCTTCAGGGCGTACTCCAGCTCCTCGGTGACCCACCAGGCGTTGACGCCGACCACGGTGACGCCCGTGGCGACACACGCCCAGTAGATCAAGAGCCATTCAGGATAGTTGCGCATGGCGATGGCCACCCGGTCTCCCGGCTCGATCCCGTGGCGGAACAGCCAGGCTGCGATGGCGGCGACCTGGGCGTGGGCCTGGGCGTAGGTCAGGCGTTCGTCCTGATAAACCAGATAGTCGCGCTCGGCGAAGGCGGCGGTCGACAACCAGAGCTCGCGCGCCGTGGGCGGGGCGTTCTTGTAGCAGCGCAGGCGCGCGCCACGGACGTCGATCTCGACGATTTCGAACGGAGCGCCCGGCGCGGTCAGCTCGGCCCAGGCGTGTTTGAGCTCGGTATAGTACATCCGCGCACGCTCCCGTCTGACTTATCGTTGATCATATCGGCTAGGGCGCGCAGCCGGGCTTGTCAAATGAGATCGGCAGGCGTCAGCGGTCCAGCCGGGCAGGTCCCCGGAGGTGATCCGCCCCCTGGTGCGGCTCGAGAACCGCCAACTTGTCGGTGAGCGGCAGGTCTATCAGGGCGCGCACGCCGCCCTGGCCGAATTCCAGCTTGGCGGTGGCGCCGAGTTCGTAAGGCAGCCCGCGTTCGATCAGGTCGCGGCCGAACCCTGCGCGGGAAGGGGCGGTGTCTACGACAGGCATCCCGCTCTCCTGCCACGCGAGTGACAGGCGCGGGCCGGCGCCATCGCCCACGATCCGCCAGCGGATGGTGATCCTGCCGTCCGGCCGTGACAGTGCGCCGTATTTCAGCGCGTTGGTGCACAGCTCGTGCAACGCCAGGGCGAGCGTCTCGGCCGCTTCGCGGCGAAACACGACGGAAGGGCCGTCGATGGTCACCTGCTCCTCGCTGGCGGCCGCCGCCAACATCTCGTCCCGGATGATCTGTTCCAGTTCCACGGTGGTTTCGCCGAAGACGGTGAACAGGCTTTGCGTCCGCGCCAAGGTCGCCAGCCGCCCATCCAGGTGGCTGGCCAGTTCGTCGACGCTGTGGGAGGTGCGCACCGTGCGGCCGATGATTGAGCGCACCACGCCCAGGATATTGCGCACCCGGTGCTGCAGCTCGTTCAGCAGCGTCTTCAGCCGCATCTCGGTCCGCTTGCGCTCAGTGACGTCCTGGATGACGCCCAGAATCCGCTGGCCCTGCTCCGACGGTTCAATGCGCCCCCTGGCCGCCAGCCAACGGATGCTGCGGTCCGGAAGGACCACGCGCCATTCGATATTCAGGAGCCCCGTCTCCCGGGCTCGGGCGACGGCCTCCTCATAGGTCTTGCGATCTTCGGGGTGGAGCGGCAGCTCATCCAGCGTCGGCGGGCGGCCGTCTGCGACGGCCAGGCCGCAGAGTTGATAGACGACAGGCGACCACCAGGCTTCGTCGGCGTCCAGGCTCCATTCCCAGATCCCGACGCCGGCCAGTTGCTGGGCCTCGATCAGACGGCGCTCGCTGGCGCGCATGACGGCCTCGCCCCGCGCCAGGTCGCCAAGTTGCGCCTTGGTCCGGCACAGCTCCTCCTCCAGCAGCCGGACGCGCTCGCTGGCCGCCGACCCCGTCTTGGAGGACCTGGGGGACATTTGTCCGCCTGTCCCGTTGCTCCCGACCTTCGCCATTCGCGCTCAAATTCCGTTGGGAGTCATTTGACGCCGTCCTGTCGCCGGCGAAAGAGGCGGAATAGGCCCGGCAGGCTGTCAGATGGCCGCACCCAGGCGGATCGTCCCGACCGCCGCCTCCCGCAAGCGGATGGCCTTTACCGGCTAGTCGCGCGACGCCAGGGATCCGACGGTAAGTTCATACCCCACCGCCGGGCGAACGTGCAATGGCCGGTTCGCTCGCGGCGGGCGCCGTTAACCAGGTTGCAATCCCGCGGCGTCAATTTCGGCGGAGGATTGCAAAGGAGCCGCGCTGCAATGGGTTCGGACTTGAAACTCCATGACAAGCTCACGGGGTTGAAGCTGTCCACCATCCGCGTGAAGGGCGCTGTTAGAGCCACTATTCAGTACTTGTTCGATGCGCCGTGCCCGATCCCGCCCGACATGTTGCCGGACGACTCCCGCGACACCCGCGCCAACATCGCCGCCTTCAACCGGATCAACCAATATCTGAAGGATCGGATCGTCCTTTTGGATTAGCCGTCTTCGCCCGCCGCTTCCTTCCCGTCAGGGCGTCGTGTTTCTCAAGTTCCGAATTCAGTTCAGCGCCGAACAGCACAGTCATCAGCGACAGCCAGATCCAGGTCAGAAAGCCCACGATCGCGCCCAAGGAGCCGTAGGTCTTGTCGTAGTGGCCGAAATTGGCGACGTACCATGAGAACAGGCCGGACATCGAAAGCCAGCCCAGGGCCGCCGCCGCGCCGCCCGGCGTGACCCAGCGCCACCGCGCTCGAGGGCGGCATGGGCCGTAGCGGTAGAGCAGGGCGAACAACCCCGTCATCAGCACCAGGAACACGGGCCAGCGCAGCCAGCCAAGGGCGCCGAACTGCGGCAAGCCCAGCCCTGAAAACACCTCAGGGGCGGCGATGACGAAGGCGGCGGCGAGCACGGAGAATAGGATAGCGCCCGCCGTGAAGCCGAGGGTGACCAGGTTCAGGTGCAGCAGGCCCCGCCGTTCGCGCGCTTCGTAGGCGAGGTTCAGCGCCTCGATCATAGCCTTGATCCCGGCGTTCGCGCTCCAGATCGACACCGCCAGGCTGACGGCGAAGGCTCGGCCCAGGCTCCCGTGATCGGCCTTGGCGAGCCGCGTCAATTGCTCGGACAGCACGCTGATCGCACCGCCCGGCAACAGGCCCTCGCTGGCCGCCACGAGGCGGCGCGCATCCTCGACGTTCGCGAACAGCCCGTAGAGCGACACGAAGGCGCTCAGCGCCGGAAACAGAGCCAATAGGCCGAAAAAGGTGACGCCGGCGGCGGCGGCCGAGATGTGGTCGTCGTTGAAGGCCCTGACGCTGCCGACCAGGATTTCGCGCCAGGGGGCGGGTCTGGTCTGGACTGGAGAGTTCGCCGCGGGCCGAGGGGCCGGATCGGCGTTCGCTCGCTCAGCCGCATTGGGGTGAAGACGGGCCAGCGACACGCACAGGCCGGCGACGAGGCCGATCGCGAAGGGCGCCATCCAACGTCCGAGCGCCCCCCTCGGCGCCCCGCGTCTGACGGAGGGGGCGGCAGGGTTCGCAAGATGTCGCGCCGATGCCATTTCAGAGCCGCCTGGGGCCGGGATCACTCCTAACGGCCGACACGCATTGAGGCTGCATCAGCAACCCTTCGTCGCCTTCAGGTGTTCGGCGCACGAGAGCGGGGCTGCTGCACGGAGTGAGGCGATGAAGTTGAGGCTGGCGAGCCTGCTAATTCCGTTCGTATTGGGCCTGTGCGTGGTCAACGCTCACGGCGGCGCGCCGCCTCAATCGCCTGTGTCGGCCGCGCCGCCTGCGGCCGTCCCGGCGAACCTCGACGCCGCCCAGCAGACCCTGGCCCAGATCGGCAATCGCCTGCCGATCACCTCGAGCGACGACCAACTGGCGACGATGGGGCGCGAGGCGGCGGCGGTGGAGGCCCAGGCCCAGGCCGTCGTCGCCGCGCGGGCTAGGGATCTGGCCGCCGTGAACCAGGCGCTGAAGCTGCTGGCGTCGCCTGGGCACCGCACCCCGCCTGCCGCAAAGCGGGACGAACAGGCCGCCCTTCTGGCCCGGCGGGGGCCGCTGCAGGCGCAACTCCAACAGGCCCAGGGCCTGGCGACCCAAGCCAGCGCCACCTTCAACCAGGTCGCCGAACGCCGGCGCGAAGGGTTCAGCGGGCGGGTGCTGCAACAGTCGGCGTCACCGCTCTCGCCCAGCTTCTGGGCCTCGCTGGTGGATGCGGGCGATCGTGACATGGCCCGTCTGAGGGAGTCGGCGGGCGAGGCGGCGGACACGGCGCTGCAGGCGCCCGAACCCAAGGGCCTCGGCGGGTTGGGCGTCGGCCTGGTGCTGGCATTGCTGCTCGCCTTTCCAGCGCGGTCCTGGCTGGGCAGGCTTGGCCGGCGCAAGTCTGGCGAAGCGGTCCATCTCGGCCTCGCGCGCACTGTGGCCGCGGTCTGGATCGCTGCGGTCGATACCGGCCTGCCGGCGCTTGGCGCCATCGTTTTGCATCTCGGGGCTCAATGGGGCGGCCTGTTGTCGGACAAGGCCGACGCCCTCGCCGACGCGACGGTGATCGCCGTCACCTGGGCGGCGGCCATCCTGGCCCTGGGCCGCGTCCTGGCCACCGACCCGGACCCCAACCAGCGCCTGCTGCCGCTGCCGGATCAGTCGGTGGGACGGATCCGAGCGCCGCTGGTCGCCGTTGCGTTCGTGTCCGCCGCCGGCTTCCTCCTGACCCGGCTCAACTATGTGATCGGGGCCAGCGTCGCGGCGACCATCGCCGCCAACTGCCTCCTTTCCCTGGCCTACGCGGCCGTGGCCGGCCTGATCCTGGTCAGCTTCGACGGCGGCAGAGCGCCCCAGGCCGATCCGGCCGCCCCGCCCCAAGCGGCCCCGGCCTGGACCCTGGTGTCCCTGTTCCTGACCGGCGCCATCGTCATCACCCTGGGCGCGGTGTCCGCCGGCTACACCACCCTGGCCATGCTGACCTCGAGCCAGATTTTCTGGCTCAGCGTGATCATGGCGGCGACCTATCTGCTGCTCCGCTTTGCGGACGATGTCTGCGCAGCCCTGTTCAGCAATCAGGGTTGGGCGGCGCGCCTGTTGTTCGCATTGTTCAGCCTGCGCCGTTCGACCATCAACCAGGCCGGCCTGCTGATTTCAGCCGGCCTGCAGCTGTTGATCCTGATCGGAGCCCTCAGTCTGGCCCTGACCCCGTTCGGCCAGAGCGGCGACCTGCTGATCGCTCATCTGACCCAACTCGGCGGCGCCATTCATCTTGGCTCGGCCACCATCTCGCCCGCCGCCATTGCTGCCGGTCTTGTCACGCTGCTGGTGGGCATCGGCGCGGCCAACCTGGTGAAGAACTGGGTCAATAGCCGCTACCTGCCCGTCACCGACTGGGATGCAGGGGTCCGCAACTCGGTCAGCACCGGCGTCGGCTATCTCGGCGTCATCATCGCCATCGTGTGCGCCTTTTCCGCCACCGGGCTGGGCTTCAAGCAGTTCGCGCTTGTCGCCAGCGCCCTGTCGGTCGGCATCGGCTTCGGCCTGCAACAGATCGTCCAGAACTTCGTCTCCGGCATCATTCTCCTGGTGGAGCGGCCGGTGAAGGTCGGTGACTGGGTGAACGTCGGGGGCATTGAAGGCGACATCCGCCGCATCCGCGTGCGGGCCACCGAGATCGGCACCTTCGACCGCTCGACGGTGATCGTGCCCAATTCGGACCTGATCACCAAGGCGGTGCAGAACAAGACCCTGGGCGAGCCGCGCAGCCGCATTCAGCTTCAGGTCCCGATCGCCAAACGGGAAGACGCGGCCAAGGCCCGGGACCTGCTGCTGCAGGCGGCCAAGGACCATCCGCGCATCCTGGGCAATCCCACGCCAAGGGCCTACATCGACTCCGTGGCCGCCGCCGGCTCCGTCGTTTTCAATTGCTACTTCTACGTCGACAATCCGCGCGACGCCTACCAGATCAGGAGCGACCTCTATTTCATCCTGCTTGAGGCGTTTCAGCGCAACGACGTGGCGTTCCCGGCCGTCTGAGCGGGCGCGTTAACAAGCGCGGCTTTACGTCGCGGGCAATCGAGCGCTTGACGCGGAGACTTGGTCTCATCACCTTCCGCGCCGGATCAGATGGCCGGGCGGTCGCGGTCCTCGCCGTAACAGGCGGGGGTCGAGGAAAGTCCGGGCTCCACGGCGATAAGGCGGCGGGTAACGCCCGCCGGGGGCGACCCCAGGGATAGCGCCACAGAAAGCAAACCGCCTCAATGGCTTAGGCCAAAGGGGTAAGGGTGAAAGGGTGGGGTAAGAGCCCACCGCGGACCCGGTGACGGGGACGGCATGGCAAGCCCCGCCTGGAGCAAGACCGAATAGGGACGTCGCGCCGAGCCTCGACTCGGCAGGGCCTCGCCGGCCCAAGACGTCCGGGTAGGTCGCGAGAACCGGCCAGCAATGGCCGGTCCAGAGGAATGACCGCCGCGTCCCTTCGGGGGCGGCACAGAACCCGGCTTACAGGCCGTCTGATCCGCGTTTCCTGCTCATTAAGCCTTGCCGCGCGACCCTATTCCCGCAGCCGGATAACGGATTCGTGGCCAAATCTGCTTTGGCTGCGCCGCCGCCGGAGCCCCGAAGGAGCGCCGCGCGCAGCCTCGCTGTGCGCAATACTGTGAATGTTCTATGTATGTTCTGTGAGAACGCAGAATTGGCCGCTTTCTCTGGCTCCCGACATCTTCGCCAAGGCCTGAAAAGGGGATTTGGTGTCATTGCATCCCAATTAGTCCCATGTTAACCCCATTGGGTATGGGCGGCAGGCGCTTTTGGCGAGGCCGTCCTCGGATGTTCGAGAACGGGGGCGTTCGAACACTAGTTGGGGCTTGGCGGAGTGTTTCTCTCGACGTTTGAGAAACCAGTGGACTCGAAGCGGCGCCTGGTCGTCCCGCAGGAGTTCCGCGCGAGTGTCTCCGGCCCCTTCGACGGTGTGTTCTGCTTTCCCTCCATTGAAGCCGATTGCATCGAAGGCGGCGGCAAGGCCCTGTTCGACCGTTATCAGGCGGTGATCAACGAACTCGAGGTCGGCGACCCGCTGCGCTATTCCCTGGAATTCACGGTGCTGGGCGGCATGGCCCAGTTGTCCTTCGACACCGCCGGGCGCGTCACCCTGCCAGAGAACCTGTGCCAGATGTTCGGCCTGACCGACCAGGCCGTGATCGTGGGCCTGGGCGACCGGTTCCAGATCTGGCGGCCGGACGCTTTCCACGCCGAGCGCCAGAGCCATCGCCAGTCCGCCCGCGAGGGCCTGGCGGCCCTGCGCGCCCACCAGCGCCTGGCCCGGGCGGGAGGCGCGGCATGACCGACGCCCCGCACCAGTCCGTCCTGCTGGCCGAGGTGGTCGAGGCCCTGCAGCCCGCGCCCGGCAAGACCCTCGTCGACGGCACCTTCGGCGCCGGCGGCTACAGTCGCGCCTTCCTGGAGGCGGGCGCGCCGGGGGGCGCCTTCGACCGCGACCCGACCGCCGCGCGCTTCGCCGCACCTTTGACGAGCACCGGTCGTTTCCGGCTGATTCAAGACCGCTTTTCGGCCATGGCGGACTACGTGGAAACCCCATGCGACGGCGTGGCGCTCGACCTGGGCGTGTCATCGATGCAAATCGATGAGGCCGAGCGCGGGTTTTCCTTCATGCGCGATGGCCCCTTGGATATGCGCATGTCACTCGCCGGCCCCAGCGCCGCGGACCTGGTGAACACCGCCGAGCCCGCCGAACTGGCCCGCATCTTCTGGATCTATGGCGAGGAGCGCCAGTCGCGACGGATCGCGGCCGCGCTGATGCGTCGACGGGCCGAGGCGCCGTTTGAGCGCACCTTGGATCTGGCCGAGGTTGTGGAGCGCGCCCTGGGCGGCCGTCGCGGGGCCAAGGTCCACCCCGCCACCCGCGTGTTCCAGGCGCTGCGCATCGCCGTCAACGGCGAACTGGATGAACTGGAAGCCGCCCTCGAAGCCGCCGAGCGGATCCTGTGCGTCGGCGGGCGGCTGGCGATCGTGACCTTCCACTCGCTGGAAGACCGCATGGTCAAGGCCTTCTTCACCGAGCGCGCGGGCCGCACCCCCGCCGGCTCGCGCCACCTGCCGCCGCAGGCCAAGGCCGCCCAGCCCACGTTCTCGCTGCTGTTCAACGGCGCCCGCGCGCCGAGCGAGGCCGAGATAGCCGCCAATCCGCGGGCGCGGTCGGCCAAGCTGCGCGCCGGGATGCGCACCGCCGAACCGGTCTGGAGGGCTGCGGCATGAATCCGTTCAGTCTGCTCAATCGCAGGGTCCGAGGCTTCCTGGTGGTCGAACTGGTCGCCACCACCGTCCTGACGCTGCTGGTGCTCACCGTCTACCTGGCCAAGACCGGGGCGGGCGACAAGCGCGATGACATCGACCGGGTCGAGCAGCAGATCGAGACCGAGACCGCCCAGATCCGCCTCCTGCGCGCCGAGGTCGCCTCCGAGGAACGGCCCGAGCGGCTTGAAGCGCTGGCCGGGCAGTATCTGGGCCTGCAGCCGGTCACTGCCAAGCACGAGATCGACCCCGAGGCCCTGGCCGACATCGCCCAGATGGGCAAGGCGGCCCAGGTCGCCGGCAAGGCGCCGGTCAAGGTGGCCCAAGCTGTGTCGACGACCGGGCAGGCGGCTGTGACGCCGACCTCGACCGTCCCCGCGCCGCCGCGCGCGCCTAGCCTGCAATCCGCCGCCTATATCGTCGCTTCGGCCCCGGTCCAGGTCGGCGCGTCCAAGGGGCAAAGGTGATGCGGCCCGCCGACCTCGCCCTCTATCGCGTCCCCCCGGCCCTGCGCTGGGTGTTGCGCCTGATCTGGCACATAGAGCACGACTTCGAGCGCGCCCGGGCCGAGGGCGGGGCCCTGGACGACGCGCGTCGCCGCATCCGCTTCGTATTCCTGATGTTCTGCGCCGGCTTTGTCGTGCTGGCGGTCTGCGCCACCCGGGCGGCCCTGTTTCCCAGCGTGGAGCGGGTCACCGCCCTGGCCACGCCCGATGGCGCCCGGGCGGACCTCGTCGACCGCAATGGCCAACTGCTGGCCGTCGACCTGCCGCACTTCGGCCTCTACTTCAATCCGGCCGAAAACTGGGACACCGACGAGGTGTTGCGTAAGTTGCCGGCGGTGCTGCCCCAGCTCTCGCCCGAGCGGCTGGGACGAGCCCTGCACGCCACGCGCCGCCAGTACCTGGTCGGCGGCCTGACGCCGGAGGAAAAGGCGAAGGTCGATGATATGGGCCTGCCGGGGATCTCGTTCGAGAACGAGGTCGGGCGCGCCTATCCGCTCGGGGCCACGGCCGGCCACCTGATCGGCTTCGTCGATCGCGGCGGGGCGGGCCTGGCGGGCGCCGAACTGGCTTTGAACGACAGCATCGCCGACAACGCCGGCAAGGCTCCCGTGCCGCTGTCGATCGACCTGCGCGTCCAGGCGGCCCTGCAGGACGAGCTGCAAAAGGCGGCGCTCAAGCACAGCGCCATCGGCGGCATCGGCATCGTCACCAACGTCCACACCGGCGAGATCCTGGGCATGGCCAGCTATCCGGCCTTCGATCCCAACAACGCCGGCGCCACCCCGCCCGGCAATATGGTCAACCACGTGGCGGCGACGGTCTACGAGCCGGGATCGGTGTTCAAGGTCTTCACCCTGGCCATGGGCATCGACACCGGCAGGGTCAACATCAACACCCCGTTCGACGTGCACACGCCCTTGGCCCTGTCCGGCCAGACGATCCACGACTACGACAAAGGCGACAAGACCCTGCCCCTGTGGGAAGTGTTCACCCACTCTTCGAACATCGGCGCGGCGCGGCTGGGCCTGATGATCGGCGGCGAGCAGATGGACAAGTATTTCCACAATTTCGGCCTGTTCGACGCCGCCCCCAGCGAACTGCGCGAGTCGGCGCGGCCGATCGTTCAGCACCGGCTGAGCGACAACGTGGTGGCGTCGATGTCCTTCGGTCACGCCATCGCCGTCAGCCCGCTGCAGATCGCCACCGGCATGACCGCGATCCTGAACGGCGGCGAATACCGCCCCCTGACCATCAAGAAAGTCGATCCTTCTCAAGTCCCTCAGGGTCGCCGGGTGGTCTCCGAGGCGACCTCGCGCACCATGCTCGACCTGATGCGGCTGAACGTCACCCAGGGCACGGGAGCCAAGGCCGACGTTCCGGGCTATAGCGTGGGCGGCAAGACCGGCTCGGCGGAAAAGCCGGTCCACGGCCATATCGAACGCAACAAGCTGGTCTCGTCCTTCGCCGCCGTGTTCCCGACCGACGGGCCAATGAACGCAGACCGCTATTTCGTGCTGATCATGCTCGACGAGCCCAAGCCCACCAAGGACACCTTCGGCTTCGCCACCGGCGGCTGGACCTCGGCGCCCGCGGCCGGCCACGTGATCGAGCGCATCGCTCCGTATCTCAACGTGAAGCCCGAGCCCGTCCAGCTAGCTATTGTGCAAAAGCCCGTCGCCCCCCCCGCCCAGCTGAGTGGGGGCGAGCATTGAGCCCCATGCGCCTGTCCGCCTTGCTCGAAAGGGACCTGGCCGCCGATCCTGAGATCAGCGCGGTGACAGCCGACAGCCGCCAGGTGAAGCCCGGCGCCCTGTTCGTGGCCCTGCCGGGGACCAAGGTGGACGGCCGCTGCTTTGTTCCGGCCGCGGTGCAGTCCGGCGCCGCCGCCATCCTCGCCGCCGAGCCCATGGCGGATGTGTCCGTTCCGGTGGTCGCGGTAGCCGATCCGCGCCGCGCCTACGCCCTGGCCGCCGCCGCCTTCTGGGGCGCGCAACCCAGGACCTGCGTCGCCGTCACCGGCACCAACGGCAAGACCTCGATCGCCGTCTTCTGCCGCCAGATCTTTGAGCGCCTCGGTCGCAAGTCGGCCAGCATGGGCACGCTCGGCGTCCAGACAGGCGCGGAACAACTGACCCCGGCGGGTCTGACCACCCCGGACGCCGGCGATGTCGCGCGCCTCCTGTCCGAACTGGCTGGGCGCGGCGTGACTCACCTGGCCCTGGAGGCCTCGTCCCACGGCGTCGATCAGCGGCGCCTGGACGGCGTCAAGCTGGTCGCGGCCGGCTTCACCAACCTGACCCAGGACCACCTCGACTATCACGGCGGCATGGACGCATACCGCGCCGCCAAGCAGCGCCTGTTCGAAACCCTGCTGCCGCGCGGCTCGATCGCCGTCCTCAACGCCGACAGCGACGCCTATTCCGTCTTCGCCGCCAGCGCCGTCCGGGCGGGTCACACCCTGCTGTCAGTCGGCGAACACGGCCAGTTCCTGACCCTGGCGGGCCGCGAGTTGACGCCCGACGGCCAGCGCCTGGCGATCCGCGCCGACGGCCGCTGCTTCGACGTCCGCCTGCCACTGGCCGGCGGCTTCCAGGCTTCCAACGCCCTGGTCGCGGCAGGCCTCTGCGTCGCCGCAGGCGAAAAGCTGGCGGCGGTGCTGGAGGCCCTGGAGCATGTCCAGGGCGCCCCGGGCCGGCTGCAGCGCGTCGGCGCCGGCCCACGCGGCGGCGAGGCCTATGTCGACTACGCCCATACCCCCGATGGCCTGGAAACGGTGCTGGCCGCCCTACGCCCGCATACCCGCGGCAAGCTGATCGTGGTGTTCGGCGCCGGCGGCGACCGCGACCGCGGCAAGCGGCCCCTGATGGGCGAGATCGCCTCGCGCCTGGCCGACATCGCCATCGTCACCGACGACAATCCCCGCTCGGAAGAGCCGGCCTCGATCCGCGCCGCCATTCTCGACGCCGCCCCTGGCGCGCAGGAGATCGGCGACCGGCGCCAGGCCATCTTCGAAGCCGCGCGGCTGATGGGCGACGGCGATGTGCTTGTCGTGGCCGGCAAGGGCCATGAACAGGGCCAACTGGTCGCTGGCGTCACCCATCCCTTCGACGACGTGGCCGTGACCGCCGCGGCCTTGCAGGCGGAGGCGGCCCATGCCTGAGCCGCTCTGGACCAGCGACGAAATCCTGGCTGCCACCGGCGGGACCCTGGTCGGCGCGCCGTTCGACGCCACCGGCATCTCCATCGACACCCGCAGCCTGTCGCCCGGCGACCTGTTCGTCGCCCTGGCCGGCGCGCGTGACGGCCACGAGTTCGTGGGTCAGGCCCGGGCCAAGGGCGCCGCCGGCGCCCTCGTCACCCACCCGGTCATGGGCTGCCAGATCCTCGTCCCCGACGCCCAGAAGGCGCTCGAAACGCTAGGGGTCGCCGCCCGCACCCGCGCCGCCCAGGCGCGCCGCGGGGCCGTCACCGGCTCGGTCGGCAAGACCGGCGTCACCCAGGCCCTGGCCGCGGGCCTCGCCCTGGCCGGCCCCTCGCACGCCTCCATCAAGTCCTACAACAATCACATCGGCGTGCCCCTGACCCTGGCCCGCATGCCACGTGATGTGCAGCGGGCGGTGTTCGAGGTCGGTATGAACCACGCCGACGAGATCGCGCCCCTCTCGCGCATGATCCGGCCGCACGCCGTGGCGATCACCACGGTCGGGCCGGTGCACATCGAAAACTTCCCGGACGGTGAGGAAGGTGTGGCCCGCGCCAAGGCCGAGATTTTCGCCGGCCTCGAGCCCGGCGGGACCGCGGTGCTGAACGCCGACAACCGCTGGTTCGAGCTTCTGAAAGGCGAGGCCGCGAAGGCCGGCGCCCGCGTGGTCCGTTTCGGCGCCGCGGAGGACAGCGAGGCTCAGCTCCTGGGCTTCGACGTGGCCCCCGGCGGGGCCGTGGTGTCGGCAAAGCTTCACGGCCGCCAGCTGCGCTTTCCGATCCGCCAGGGCGGAGCCCACTGGGGCCCCAACAGCCTGGCGGTGATCCTGATGCTGGAGGCGCTCGGCGTCGATCTCGACACCGGGCTGGCGGCCCTGGCCGGGTTCGCGCCATTGTCGGGCCGGGGCGCCGAGCACCGCCTGATGTTCGCCGGCGGCGCCGCCGACCTGATCGACGAAAGCTACAACGCCAATCCGGTCTCCATGGCCGCGGCCATCCAGAGCCTCGGCGCGCGCAAGCCGACCGGCCGCCGCATCGCCGTACTCACCGACATGCTGGAGCTGGGTTCGGATTCGCCTCGCTTCCATGCAGACTTGGCCAGCCCGCTGGCCGAGGCCGGGGTGGACCTGGTGTTCTGCGCAGGGCCGCTGATGCGCTCGCTGTGGAACGCCCTGCCGGCCTCGCGCCGCGGGGCCTATGCGGAGGTCGCCTCCGATCTCGCTTTCGACGTCGCCACGGCCATCGGTCCGGGTGATGTGATCATGGTCAAGGGCTCGAATGGCTCCAGGGCGGGGGAGATCGTCTCCGTCCTGACGAAGAATTTCGCGAACCACAGCGCGGGCGAGGGGGCCGCGCACTGATGCTGTACCTGCTTTACCTCCGCCTGGCCGAGCATCAGCACTACGTCCCCGTGCTGAACCTGTTGAAGTATCTGACCTTCCGGACGGGCATGTCGATCGTCACCGCCCAGGTGATCGTCAACGCCATGGGCTCGCGCTTCATCCGCTGGATGCAGGCCAAGCAGGGCAAGGGCCAGCCGATCCGCAAGGAAGGCATCGAGCGCCACATTATCGAAAAGGCCGGCACCCCGACCATGGGCGGCCTGATGATCCTGGCCGGGCTGCTGGGCGGCACCATCATCTGGGGCGACCTGGCCAACATCTATGTCTGGGTCGCCATCCTGGTCACCGGCGCCTATGGCGTGCTGGGCTTCCTGGACGACTACGCCAAGGTCACCAAGCAATCGACCGAAGGCCTGTCCGGGCCTGCGCGCCTGGCCATCGAGTTCCTGGTGGCCTTCGCCGGCGTGCTGCTGATGATCAAGTTCGGCCAGCAGACCCCGTCCGAGCCGGGCCTGGCCACCTCCGTCGCCTTCCCGGTGCTCAAGAAGATCCTCTTGAACCTCAGCTGGTTCTATCTGGCCTTCGCCGGGGTGGTGATCGTGGGCGCCGCCAATGCGGTCAATTTCACCGACGGCCTGGACGGCCTGGCCATTGTGCCGGTGATGATCGCCGCCGCCGCTTTCGGGATCATCGCCTACCTCGTCGGCAACTTCAAATTCGCCGAATACCTCCAGGTTCACTTTGTCCCGGGCGTGGGCGAGCTGGGCGTGTTCTGCGGCGCGATGATCGGGGCGGGGCTGGGCTTTCTCTGGTACAACGCCCCGCCAGCCCGGATCTTCATGGGCGACACCGGCTCGCTGGCCCTGGGCGGGGCGCTGGGCGTCATCGCGGTCGCCTGCAAGCACGAGATCGTGCTGGCCATCGTCGGCGGCCTGTTCGTGGCCGAGGCCCTGTCGGTGATTATCCAGGTCGCCTATTTCAAGCGCACGGGCCGGCGCGTGTTCCTGATGGCGCCGATCCACCACCACTTCGAAAAGCTGGGCTGGGCTGAATCCACTGTCGTCATCCGTTTCTGGATCGTGGCGATCATGCTGGCCATGCTCGGTCTCGCCACGCTGAAACTCAGGTGAGGGGAGGTTCAGAACGATGATCCCCGTCAGATGTTTCGAAGGCCAAAAGGTCGCCGTGTTCGGTCTCGCCCGCTCAGGGCTGACCGCCGCGCGGGCCCTGATCGCCGGGGGCGCCGAGGTCGCCCTGTGGGACGACAAGCTGGCGGCGCGCGAGGCCGCGGCCAAGGAAGGCTTCGACCTGGTCGACCTCACCCAGGCCGACTGGTCCGAGTTCGCGGCCCTGATGCTGTCGCCCGGCGTGCCCCTGACCCATCCCGAGCCACACTGGACGGTGAAGAAGGCCAAGGCCGAGGGCGTCGAGATCCTCGGCGACATCGAACTCTTCGCCCGCATGGTCAACGCCGCGCCGGACCACAAGCGGCCCAAGGTCGTGGCCATCACCGGCACCAACGGCAAGTCCACCACCACCGCCCTGATCGGCCACATCCTGACCGCCGCCGGCCGCGACGCGCGCATCGGGGGCAATATCGGCGTCGGCGTCCTGGGCCTTGAGGACATGCACGGCGGGGCGGTCTATGTGCTGGAGGTCTCCTCCTACCAGCTCGACCTGACCTCCAGCCTGAAGCCGGACGTCTCTATCCTGCTGAACATCAGCCCCGACCACCTGGACCGCCATGGCGGCATGGACGGCTATATCGCCGCGAAGCGCCGGGTGCTGCTGAACCAGGGCAAGGGCGACACCGCTGTGATTGGGGTCGACGATCCCTGTTGCCAGCAGATCTGCACCGAGATCACCGCCGCCAACCGCCGCACTATCTGGCCGATCTCGGCTGGCCGCTCCATGGGCCGGGGCGTCTACGCCATCGCCGGGGTGCTCTATGACGCCACCGGCGATCGGGTGCTGGAGGTCGCCGACCTGCATCGCGGCCGCGCCCTGACCGGGCGCCACAACTGGCAGAACGCCGCCGCCGCCTACGCCGCCGCGCGCGGCCTGGGCCTATCGGTCGAGGACGCCGCCACGGGTCTGGTCACCTTCCCCGGCCTCGCCCATCGAATGGAGACCGTCGGCCAGATCGGCCAGGTCCGCTTCGTCAACGACAGCAAGGCCACCAACGCCGACGCCGCCCGCCAGGCCATGAGCAGCTATCCGCGCTTCTACTGGATCGCCGGCGGCAAGCCCAAGGCCGGCGGCATCACCGAGTTGGAAGACCTGTTCCCCAAGGTGACCAAGGCCTATCTGATCGGCGAGGCGGCCCAGGACTTCGCGGCCACCCTGGACGGCAAGGCGCCGTATGAGATCAGCGGCGATATTCTGAACGCCACCGCCGCGGCCTTCGCCGACGCCCAGGCCGCCGGCGGCGAGGCCATCGTGCTGCTCTCGCCCGCCAGCGCCTCGTTCGACCAGTTCCCCGATTTCGAGGTCCGCGGCGACGCCTTCCGCGGCGCCGTCACCGCCCTGATGCGCAAGCCCGCCAAGGGAGCCATCGCATGATCACGCGACATCACGCCTTCGCCCGGTCAGACCGCTCTCGCGTCGGCGTCTGGTGGTGGACCACCGACCACATCCTTTTGGGCGCCACCGCCATCCTGATCGCCATCGGCGTGCTGCTCAGCTTCGCCAACAGCCCGGCGGCGGCCGAGCGGCTGAACCTGGGCGATCCGTTCCATTTCGCCGTTCGCCAGAGCGTCTTCGCCGTCGGCGCGGCGGTGGTGCTGCTGACCGTTTCGATGATGTCGCCGCGCGGGGTCAAGCGGTCCGCCTTCTTCATCTATCTGGGCGCGATCGCCATCATGATCGCCCTGCCCCTGCTCGGCCACCACGCCAAGGGCGCCACGCGCTGGCTGGAATTCGGCGGCTTCACCCTCCAGCCCTCGGAATTCATGAAGCCGGCCCTGATCGTGCTGGCCGCCTGGATGTTCTCGGAAGGCCAGAAGGGTGAGGGCGTTCCCGGCGTCTCGATCGCCTTCGTACTCTATGGAATCTCGGTGTTCCTGCTGCTGCTGCAGCCTGACGTCGGCCAGACCATCCTGATCACCATCGCCTTCGGCGCGGCCTTCTTCATGGCCGGGGTGCCGTTCGCCTGGATCGTCGGGCTGCTGGTGGTGGCCTCGGCCGGCGCCGTCGGGCTCTACCTGGCCTTCGACCACGTCTCCAGCCGGGTGAACAGCTTCCTCAGCCACGACCACGCCGGCGCCCAGGCCGATCCCAACCAGATCCGCCACGCGCTGGAAGCCATCGCCGCCGGCGGCTGGTTCGGCCAGGGCCCGGGCGAGGCCGTCCTCAAGCGTCAGCTGCCGGACGTGCACACCGACTTCGCCTATGCCGGCGGGGCCGAGGAGTTCGGCCTGGTCTTCTCCCTGTGCCTGATCGGCCTGTTCGCCGTGATCGTGCTGCGCGGCCTCTACAAGTCGATGAAGTTGGCCGACACTTTCGACCAGGTGGCGGCGGGCGGCCTGTTCGTGCTGGTGGGCCAGCAGGTGTTCATCAACATCGCCATGGAATTGCGATTGATCCCGACAAAGGGCATGACGCTGCCGTTCATTTCGTACGGAGGTTCGTCGATGCTCGCCATGGGCTTGACCCTGGGCATGGCGCTGGCCCTGACGCGCAAGCGGCCGGGCGCCTACACCCCCGCCGAAGGCCCGAACGGCGCCTTCGCGTGAGCTTGCCTGCAACCAGCCGCCTCGCGGTCGTCGCCGCGGGCGGCACCGGCGGCCATCTGTTCCCGGCCCAGGCCCTGGCCGAGACCCTGATCGCCCGCGGCTGGCGCGTGGTGCTGTGCACCGACGAGCGCGGCGCCAACTATGCCGGATCGTTCCCGGCCGAGGAGCGCGTCGGCCTGTCCGCCGCCACCTACAGGCCCGGCGATCCCCTGGGCATGGTCCGGGCCGGTCTCGCCATCCTGACGGGTGTGATGCAGGCCCGGGCGGCTTTCGCGCGGCTGGATCCGGCGATAGTGGTGGGCTTTGGCGGCTATCCGTCCCTGCCGGCCCTGCTGGCCGGCATCTCGACGAACCGCCGCACCGTGATCCACGAGCAGAACGCGGTCATCGGCCGGGCCAACAAGTTCCTGGCTGGACGCGTGACCGCCGTCGCCTGCGCCTTTCCGACGCTGCTCAAGGCGCCCGCCCAGGTCGCGGCCCGCGCCCGCATAGTCGGTAATCCGGTCCGGCCCGAGATCCGGGCGCTGGCCGCCCAGCCCTACGAGCCGCCGACCGGCAAGATCCGCCTCTTGATCACCGGCGGCAGCCAGGGCGCCCGGCTCCTGTCCGAGCTTATGCCCAAGGCCATCGCCCGCCTGCCCGAGGCCCTGCGCCTGCGTCTATCGGTGCAGCAGCAGACTCGCGCGGAATCCATGGACAGCGCGCGGATCACCTATCGCGACGCCCTGGTCGAGGCCGAGATCGCGCCCTTCTTCCGCGACATGGCCGGACGCCTGGGCGCCGCCCACCTGGTGGTCGGCCGCGCCGGCGCCTCCACCGTCTGCGAACTCGCCGTAGCCGGAAAGCCCGCCATCCTGGTGCCCTTGAGGATCGCCCTCGATGACGACCAGGGCCAGAACGCCCGCGTCCTCGCCGACGCCGGCGGCGCCGAGATCGCCCGCGAGGACATCCTGACCGTCGACGTGATGGCGAACGCCCTGGAGACCCTGCTGACCAACCCGGCGAGGCTGGAGCGCATGGCCGCGGCGGCGCGCTCGGTGGCCCGGCCGGATGCGGCGGAGCGGCTGGCGGACGTGGTGGAGGCCACGGCGGCGGGGTAGGCGGCGACACCTTTGTCGCGTTCGACAAAAAGACCGTCGCCCTGATCGCCAGGCGAGGACAGCAGGCCAGATTGCTGGCCTGACCCAGGATCGCCCTGGAGACCCTGCTGACCAGCTCTGCTGAGCCGGCGCGCCGCGAATGTGGGGACGCTATGGCAGGTAGGGGCGGGGTTTTGACTCATGGCTGCCGTTGGGAATGGCCGAATCCGGCGTCGAAGCCTCGGGGCCGGCGAAGGGCGAGTTTGAGGCAATGAGCCAAGGCGTAAGAACGACCCAAAGCGGCTCTTGAAAAGTCGAAGCGGGCAGGTCTAGTCCAGAACTAGAGGCACATCCGGGTGGGAACGGATGATCTCGACCAGCCAGTCAAAAACCGTAGGGCCAGTGCAAGCTTTGGCTAGGCTCAGTTCCCGCTCCACCGGCTCACGGTAAGAGGGATCGCAGTGGGCAAGCCTGAATTCCAACTGCCGAATGGTTTCAGGGTAACCCAGTGTCTTCCGTGCCTCGGCCGAGTAACGCCATCGAATAACGAAGCCCTCGTCAGGGGTTCCAAAGCCGCCATAGAGGACGTCATCAAGCGCGTCGAGGTTCTGGCCCCAGAAGACGCCCGGCAGCAGCACCCGACCGAATTCGGCGAAGAAAGCACTGAGCGAGGTGGTGTGACGGCCGTCGATCTCAAATTCACGCATGAAATTGTTCTATTCCTAGCCGCTCAGCGCGTCAGCTTCCTAGTACGCACCTGACGCCGAAAATCCATCCATCTCCATCGATCGGAACATCCGGCTTTGGATGGTGACCTCGCGGCCCGGCGAACGGCAACTTTCCGGAGCTGGGTCACCGACAGCACGCGCCCCCGAGCTGTCATTGCGCGCCGCGTGTAGCATTGAGACATTCGCGCTGCAGGGCACACTGCTCAGTGGTATCAGGATCGCAGGCGCCAACCGCTGGGGGAAGACAGTTGAATTCGATCAGGACGATCGTGCTTGGCGTGGCGCTACTACTGACCGCGGGTGCCTGCGGAGGTCCGAAGGCCGGCCTTGCCCCCGACCTGAGCTTTTTGTTGGACTGTCCGCGCCTTTCCGACAGTGACCAGATCAAGCTTGAGAACAACCTATACGGCACAGGCTTCGACGTGCTGAACAAATCCCGGCTCGCCCGACAATTGCGGCAAGAGTTTCCGCCTATGGTGTGGATAGATGCTATGGACCGGCGAGGCTTTCTGTTCGAAATGACTGTACTGCCGCTGGAAGCCGATTCACGGAGAGCGTCGTCTGGAGTCGTTCGAGCAAACGTCGCTCTCTACAGCCCGCCGCCGACGCGCCATGACACCAAAATAGAACAGGCGATTCTGACGATGACGACCTCCGACCTCGGGTGTTCGGCGCAGCAGATCGCCCACAATAACAACAGAGCGGATAGCGGCGAGATGTATCGCAACACTGCAAAGCTCAATCGCGGTTGGATTGACCAGGCCAAGGCCGCTGCACCGGAGTCGAACGCACTTCATTTGCATTAGTTAGCGTGCGATGCGTGCGGGAAGTCTGTTGTCCCACCCGGAGCCGCTCTTGAAAAGGTCCGCTTGCCGCACTGAATTCCGAACGGCCGCCGGTATCGGGTTTCTCTCCACCTGCCCGCGAACTGCAACCTGCTGGCGGACGCCCATCGCGAAAGCCGGAAGTGGACACCGGCGACATTTTCACGCTGCGGATGAGTTTGATTGACTACCCACGACGACCGTGGCGGGAATTCGTGTGCAAATAAAGCTAAGCTGATCCGATGCGATATCGGTTGAACGGGGGGGGGAGATGAGGAAGGCCATTCTTTGGCTAGGGGCCACGGCAGTGACTCTGGGCGGCTGCTCGACAGTTATGGAGGCGCACCGACCGGATCCGGTCAATCTTCACCAATTCTCCGTCGGCGAACGCCGCTTCGACGTTGTGAGCCAGGTTGGCGCGCCAACGGCCAACGAAATGGACGGCGCTGAATCCTGCGACATGTACAAGCTGGTTACCCATGGGGTTAGCCGCCTTGGAAAGGGTGCGATCATCCTTGGGGAAGCCGCCGCGGACGTCTACACCCTGGGATTGTTCGAAGTGATCGCAACGCCGACCGAGGGCGCAACCAGGAGCGCGGCCCACACCGTCATCTTTTGCTATTCGCCGGCAAAAACTTTGGACTTCATCACTGAGTCAGGGCCGGACGGGCCGATTACGACCCTGGGGGAACCGATCCATCGTAGGACACCGGCGGCTGCGCCAACGTCGCCGCCTACGGACACCGGCGTTGCGGCGGGGCGGCCGATGCCAGTGAGCGCCACCGCGTCTGATTTCGCCTCGACCGCGGCAGGGCCAACTGCGGCGCGGTCGCTGGCGGCCCCGCGTTGTGGAGCTGTCCGCCAGAGCAATGGGGTGATCAAAATCATCCCCTGCTGAGTCAGATGGCGGAGCGAAGGCAGTCGAAGGTACAAATGTAAATCGGGCAGCAACCTGCTGGAGATGGGGAAAAATGTGAAAATCATCGCCGCTACAGCCGCCTGCACAATTATTTTCTATCCATTGTCCGCGACGTCGCAATCGGCGGCGCCGTCGCACACACATATATACTCATCATACGCCGATCGTATTCCTGGTACATTTGCACTATACGTAGACGTGGAGGAGCTTGTTAAGTCCACTCACACGACTGGTCAGTCTTGTTCATGGCGGTTTGACACTGTGGATCTGCGGAATCAATTTCGCTCGACCGCAATTCAGACCATGTCGACTGTCGTTGAAAAAGTCGAGTTGGTGGAACGGCCCATGACTCCGGGTGAATTGCAAAGGGCCCACTTGCGTGGGCAGATCATTATTCGTGCAGAGAGTATTTCTACAGACGTAAAGGATGATTTGACTAATTTTATCATATATCGCGATCGCGGCGTGGTGAATTTATCGGCTGGCATATTGGTCGATGGGCCGAACGGGCGGCTACTGGGGGCGCTAGCGACCGGAACGGGATCGGGGGACGCCTACCAAGGGCTGTTGTGCGGTGGTGGCGCCGCCACCATGGCGCAAGCCGGCCAAATCGCAATAGATCAATTGTTTAATGAGCTCGCCGAACGCCTTAGCAACTCGGAGAGAGTTCGAGCCGAGATTGGATCAGCACCGCCCGCGCCGGCGGCTCCGACCGTTGAGGCTCTTCAACCACGCGTTTCGGGGGCTCCGCGCTGTGACGCCAATGGCCTAAAGCTTCTGGTCCCTAGTTCGAGCCAGCCCGCTTGCAGTGCATTGGAGCGCTAGATTGCGCACTCAGGCTGCGCGGCAAAGATCATATCCCGCTTCGGTCGCCTATGGAAATATATTCTATGCCAGTTGGGAGCTGCAATGATCTTCATGAATCTCGAGGGCGCACAAATTGTTGAATGCAAAGGGTTCAATCAGCACATAAACCCAAATCTGAAATTCTGCATTGAGATGGCAGAACATGGTATATTGAACATTTACACCACAGGCGTATTTGGTGGAAAGAAAGCCTTCTGGTTCGCGTTTCACGGACTAGAGCTTAGATCATGGACGAATTCGATCCGAACGGGCGGCGGCTTCGTGGGGGGGCGGATTTGGCTTGACCGGCGCTGCAACGGGTATACTTGAGGCAGCAGTTCTAAACCTAATAACAACTCGGCAATATGAATATTCAATGCTCGGGGCCTTCGCAACGTTATCTGATGGCTCGAAAAAGCATATTATATTTGGATTTCGGAGCCTGGATGAATCCAAACTTCGATCCCAATTGTCCGGATCATTGGCCAAATGGGCGGATGACTATGTCGATTACTACATAAGTCTTCTTGCAGATGTAAGCAGCGCGCCACAAATTTCGGCATCGTTCGATGAAGTAGACACCATGTTATCTCGTGGCATGTTGAACGCTGACCAACACGCAACACTTCAGTCAGCCTTGGAGATGCGAGGCACCAGATCGACCGCTGTTTCGGTGAATGGGGGCCCGACGGATAGGGTCGCTCAATTGAACGCGCTCGCCGCACTTCGCTCGTCTGGGGCGCTCACCGAAGATGAATTCCAGCAAGAAAAATCGCGGATTCTAAACTCGTAGCTTTAGTGATCTGCGATCCTTCAGATCGTTGGCGCGCATCGCAATCGCTCCCAGAATGGGATGGGTTGCATAACCGCCTAGGGTCGATTCGCTCGCGTAAGTCAGCGCCGACAAGTCGCCTTTCGTGGCACCGCTGCGCGGCGGACCTGAACGGCGAGTTTCTGGAGCCATCCCAATTTCCGCTCATGGCGCATCTTTGCCGTAAGCGGGCGGGTGTGCGGCGCCACCGATACGGACTCGTCCACAATGATATCGCTTTCTGCGAAGGCGTGACTCGTGGTCGGTCGTCCTGGATCAGCCGATCGAGGCCCGCCAAAAACGGGGCCTCCAGATCTTCCGGCATTTCGTCAGTCCGGAATGCCCGCCGTGGATCCTTTGCCCTGGCGTTTAACCGATCGTAGTCTTCGACGCGATGGCGCCCTGCGCTCACCTCGCTTTGGCGCTGTTCGCCATCAGCTTGACCATCAGCGCCTCCATCCGCTTCGGATCGATCGAGCGCACCACGTCGGCGCTCTGCTCGCCAAGGCCGGGCTGATAGCCGGCGCGCCATGACAGCATGTCGCCATAGCCGGCGCTGAACTCGGTATTGACGTCGATGAACAGCTTGTCCTGTTCGGTCACCAGGGTGGGGTCGAGCCAGACGGCGGCGGCGATTTCGTCCCAAAGCGGAAACCCGGGCTGGAACTTCGCGAGCAAGGCGCCGACGTCCGGCCGCGAGACCTTCGCCAGCCGGGCAAGCAGGTCCGGCGAGAGCTGGGTGGCGGTAGAGGGATCCACCGGAACCACGGTGATCTTCCGCCAGGGGCTGCGCGCCACGATGCTGGCGGCCTCGGGGTCGAAGCGGAGGTTGAATTCTCGCCGAGGCGAGTTGGCGTATTCCCTGGCGAAATCGGCGGCGGAGCGGTTGTCCAGCACCTGATGCGGATTGAGACTGCCGCCCATGAAGACCAACTCTTTGGCGAGGCTGGCGAAATCCGGATCGAGACGCTGGGCGAGCGCCAGGTTGGTCATCGGCCCGCCTTCGACGATCGTGATCTGTCCCGGATACTTGTGCACCATGCGGATCAGGAAGTTGGCGGCGATCTCGTCCCGCGGCTTCGTCTTTGGATTGCCCCAGGGCAGATTGACGGGATCATTCGGGCCGTAATAGGTGGGCGCACTTTGGGCGGTCGGCTCGACCCACTGTTTCATCCACGCGCCCTTCCAGGTGAGCTTGCCGTAGAGCGTTTCCCAGCGAGCGGTCAGCGCCTCGGAATTGACCAGCGGATAGGTCGCGCCTTGCACGACCGGTACGTCCGTGCGGCCCACAACCTCCAGGCCGCGCAGGGCATAGGCGGTCGCGCGGTTGGCCCAGAAATCTCCGGAGACCGACGCGATGCCGAGGACGTCGACGTCGTCCGCCTCAAGCAGCATCATTTGCATGAGGCTGAAGCCGTCGTCGTCGATGATGACCTTTCGCTTCGCTTCGCCGGCATACGCCACGCCGGCCACAATTGAGGCCAGGAGGCCCAAGAGCAGAAGGCTCAGCGCCTGCGCGGCGCGAGTTCGAAAACGCAAAATAGTCGTCATGAATGGTCCTTCGGTGATGGGCCCGGCGCCCAAACACTCGCTTCAAGGACGCCGCCACAGACTTTTGCCGATAGCGTTGCTGCGGTAGTCCGCGACGAATCGTCAAGCGACTCCGTCGCGGGGGCCTAGTATTTCTACAGAACTGCCTATCTGGGGTGACGGCGTAGACCGTGCCGTGTTGTCTGCGGGACTGATGCGGCGGAGTTCGCGCGCGTGAACGGAGTGTCTCCGAAGCCACCCCAATTTCTGACTATCAACCCACAGTCCCCATCTTCTCCAGCAAAAACCACGTCCCATCATCCTGCGGGAAATAGTTGTCCCGGTGGTACTGGAAACCGTAGTCGATCAGCCTCAGGCCGAACCGGTCGATCAGCTCGCCCGCGAAGTCGCGCTTGAACAGGCGGTTCTCGTGGCCGCGATAGGTCACCGACTGGGGCGTGGGGCTATAGTATTCGCAGACCATGATGTAGCGGGCCGACAGGGCGCAGAGGTTACGGTAGACCACCTCCAGCTTTTCCGGAGCGATGTGGATCAGGACGCCCTTGGTGAAGACGAGGTCATAGGTCCGGTTCGCCTGGACCTCGATGGTGACCGTGCCGTCGAGTATGGTCGCTATGCCAAGGTTTCGGGCTTGTTCGGCGGCGTCCGCGTTGATCTCGACGGCCGAGAGCTCGAATTTCTGATTGATGCTGTGCAGGGCGCGCAGGTTCAGCCCGGTATTACAGCCAAGCTCCATGATCGAATGGATGTTCGGCGCCGATCTCAGGATCTTGCTGAATAGCGATATGTTCGCCGATACGATCTCGTCGCCTTGGTTTCGTCCGCGATAGTCCGCGCCAAAGTCCCCGGCCCAGAAGCGTTCCTGCTCGGTGGTGTAGGCCATGATGGATTCGCGCGACCCTGGTTTCTGATCCATCCACGCGTATAGATGGTATGGTTTACAGATCGGAAATCCGGTGGGCGGATGGGCGCACGCGCCTCAGTGGCGCGCGGTCGCAGCCAGGCTGGATCGTTGTACTCGTTGTGTGCTTCGGGTTCGTCCCCTTTCGGACAGGCTGCTGTTGCAAACCTGCCCTGTCGCCCGACAGCGAAATGTTTTAGAGCCCGCGCATGAACAGGCGTCCTGTCCCCTTCGACCTCGGTCCCGTCCACTTCGTCGGCATCGGCGGCATCGGCATGAGCGGCATCGCCGAGATCATGCTGCGCATCGGCTAT
>FSWM01000966.1_pt1 | contig 54808 bp, 53 predicted proteins | sample 1637841 | NCBI WGS metagenome assembly FSWM01 (sample SAMEA3914789, study PRJEB12502) | metagenome | biome: forest; material: soil | place: Canada | collected 2011-07-03 | depth 0.3 m | reverse complement strand
TGGGGTGGGCGGCGCGGCGGCGGGGGTGGGGGTGATCCTCGGCATCGCGCTCAGCATCGTCGCCGCCTTCTGGCTGACAAGCCTCATCTCCAAGGCGCTGGGGCGGCTCGGCATGACCATCGTGGTGCGGGTGCTGGGCCTGGTCCTGTGCGCCATGGCGGTGCAGTTCATCATCACCGGCGTCGCCGGCTCCACCCATGGGCTGGTCCGGCACGACGCAGTGGCGCCCTATGCGGCGGAGAATTGACCGCCATCCCGTGCTAGCCTTGTCGGGTCCCCAGCGAAGCTAGTCCATGCCGCCAGATTTCATCTTCATGCTTACGCGCGCGGATCGGACCGTGGCCGACGCCGAGCGGCGCCTGCCCGAGGTTTTGGCGGCGGGCGTACGGCACATCGGGTTCAAGGATGTCGGCCTGCCCCTGTTCAACCTGCAGCGCCTGACGACGGCGATCCGGGCGGCGGGCGCCAAGGTCTATCTGGAGGTGGTCAGCCTGGACGCCGAGACCGAGGCCGATTCAGCCCGGGCGGCGGCCGAGCTGCAGGTCGACGTCTTGATGGGCGGAACCCGGCCCGAGGTGGTGGTTCCCGAGATCGCGGGGACCGGCATCCGCTACTATCCCTTCCCCGGCGAAATCATCGGCCACCCGAGCGTGCTGGCCGGAACCATCGACAGCATCGTCGCCAGCGCTGAGGCGCTGGTTGCGCATGACGGCGTTCATGGGCTCGACCTGCTGGCCTACCGCTTCGACGGCGACGCCCCGGAGCTGATCCGGCGGGTCTGTGCGGCGGCGGGCGAAAAGCCGGTGGTGGTCGCCGGCTCGATCGACCGCGCCGAACGGATCGAGGCCGTGGCGCGGGCCGGCGCGGCGGGCTTCACCGTCGGGACGGCGGCGTTGGAGGGGGTGTTTCCGGCCGCGCCTGAGCTGGGCCGGCAACTGGCCTATATCGTCGATGCGCGGAATCGGGCGTTAGACAGCGGACCGATCAACTGGGGCTCGCTTGGGCGCTAAAGCCAGAGCCGCTACAGCCTCTTCGACCGCCGATCCCGCTTCGCCGCCACCCGCAGACGCAACGCGTTGAGCTTGATGAAGCCCGCCGCGTCGCGGTGGTCGTAAGCGACCTTGCCCTCTTCGAAGGTGACCAGCTCCTGGTCGTAGAGTGAATAGGGGCTGGTGCGGCCGATGACGGTGACGTTGCCCTTGTAGAGCTTGATGCGCACCTGGCCGGTGACCAGCTCCTGGCTCTTGTCGATCAGGGCCTGCAGCATCTCGCGCTCGGGTGCGAACCAGAAGCCATTGTAGATCAGGCTCGCGTAGCGCGGCATGATCTCGTCCTTCAGGTGCATGGCGCCGCGGTCGAGGGTGATGGACTCGATGCCGCGGTGGGCGGCCAGGAGGATCGTGCCGCCGGGGGTCTCGTAGACGCCGCGCGACTTCATGCCGACGAAGCGGTTCTCCACCAGGTCCAGGCGGCCGACGCCGCTGTCGTGGCCGAGCTGGTTCAGCTTGGTCAGCAAGTTGGCGGGCGACAGGCGCTCGCCGTCGATGGCCACCGGGTCGCCGCCCTCGAAGTCCATGGTGAAGACGTGAGCCTGGTCGGGGGCGTCCTCGGGGGCGATGGTGCGCTGATAGACGAATTCGGGGGCCTCGACCGAGGGGTCCTCCAGCACCTTGCCCTCGGATGAGGAGTGCAGGAGGTTGGCGTCGACCGAGAACGGGGCCTCGCCGCGCTTGTCCTTGGCGATCGGGATCTGGTGCTTTTCGGCGAAGTCTAGAAGGGCCTCGCGGCTGGCGAAGCTCCACTCGCGCCAGGGGGCGATCACGTGGATGTCGGGCTCGAGCGCATAGTAGCCCAGCTCGAAGCGCACCTGGTCGTTGCCCTTGCCGGTGGCGCCGTGACAGACGGCGTCGGCGCCGACCTTGCGGGCGATATCGATCTGGGTCTTGGCGATCAGCGGCCGGGCGATCGAGGTGCCCAGCAGATAGACGCCCTCATAGACCGCATTGGCCCGGAACATCGGGAACACGAAGTCGCGGACGAACTCTTCGCGCACGTCCTCGATGAAGATGTTCTCGGGCTTCACCCCCATCAGCAGGGCCTTGTCGCGGGCCGGGCCCAACTCCTCGCCCTGGCCGAGGTCGGCGGTGAAGGTCACCACTTCGCAGCCATAGGTCTCCTGCAGCCACTTCAGGATGATCGAGGTGTCGAGGCCCCCCGAATAGGCGAGTACGACTTTCTTCACGGGCGGCTGGGCGGCCATGGCGGCATTCTCGATCAAAGTGAGCGGCGCGGCCGCTATAGTGGACGGAGCGTCCGCCTTAAAGGACAGGCCGTGGGGGACTTCAAGGGCGATATTCGAGCGAAACCCACCGGGGAACCGTCCCGTACCCAAACTCCGCTCATCCCCGCGAAGGCGGGGACCCAGATTCATCCACGGATTTCAGTGGGTTTCACCTGGGTCCCCGCCTTCGCGGGGACGAGCGGTGGAGCCCCGTGGCGTAGCCCGGTAAAGAAGGGCTCGTCCGCGGCGGCCAGGCCCGCCTTGAACTCAGCCAGGGGCACCAGCCAGGAGTTGGTGTCGCTTATACGGTCACCTGCGCCCCCAATTCTACCACACGGCCGGGCGGGATCTTGAAGAAGTCGGTCGGGTTGGCCGAGTTTTTGGTCAGGAAGATGAACAGCTTATCCTGCCAGACCGGCATGCCGGAGTGCTCGGCCCTGACCAGCGACCGGCGACCGAGGAAGAAGCTGGTGGTCATGATGTCGAACTTCAGCCCCTGCTTCTTACAGAGCTGCAGCGCCTTGGGCAGGTTGGGGCTCTCCATGAAGCCGTAGGTCAGGGTCAGCTTCTTGAAGTCGTCGTTGATCTTTTGGATCGCGATACGGTCGCACTCGGGCACCGTAGGGATGTCGGCGGTGCACACGGTGACGATGACATTGTGCTGATGCAGCACCTTGTTGTGCTTGAGATTGTGCATCAGCGCCACCGGCGTCATGTCGGCGTCGGCGGTCAGGTACATAGCCGTCCCCGGCGAGCGATAGGGCGGGCGGGCCTTGAGCATGTCGATCAGGTCGCTGAGCGGCAGGCTGTCGCGGCGGGTCTTTTCGGCCAGGATCTGCGAGCCGCGGCTCCAGGTCCACATGATCAGCATCAGCCCCAGGCCCAGGGCGACCGGCATCCAGGCGCCCTGGGCCAGCTTGACCAGGTTCGATGAGATGAACACTAGGTCGATGACGGCGATCGGCGCCAGCAGCGCCGCCGCCTGCCAGAGCCGCCAGTTCCACACCCGCCGCACCACCACATAGGCCAGCAGGGTGTCGACGAACATGGCTCCAGTCACCGCCGCGCCATAGGCCGACGCCAGGCTGGTGGAGGTCTGGAACACCAGCAGCAGAAGCAGCACCCCGATCATCAGGAATATGTTGAGTGAGGGGATAAAGATCTGGCCGGCCTGGGTCTCGGACGTGCGGCGGATGATCATTCGGGGCAGGAAGCCAAGCTGCACCGCCTGCTGGGTGATGGAGAAGGCGCCGGTGATCACCGCCTGGCTGGCGATGACGGTGGCGGCGGTGGCCAGGGCCAGGATCGGCCAATAGGCGAAGGCGGGCGCCATGCTCCAGAACGGATCGTGGCTCAGGGTCGGGTGGCGCAGCATCAGGGCGCCCTGGCCGAGGTAGTTCAGAGCCAGGCACGGAAGCACGAACCACAGCCAGGCTGCGCGGATCGGCCGCCGCCCGAAATGGCCCATGTCGGCATAGAGCGCCGAGGCGCCGGTCACCACCAGGAACACCGCGCCCAGGATCAGAAAGCCCTTGTAGCCGCTCTCCACCAGGAACTTGACGCCGTAATAGGGGTTGATGGCCCTCAGCACCGACAGGTCGCCAGCCAGCTGGTAGAGGCCGAGGGCGGCCAGGGTCAGGAACCAGACCGCGACGATCGGCCCGAACAGGGCGGCCACGCGGTGGGTGCCGGTGGCCTGGACCATAAACAGGGCCACCAGGATGCCGGCGGCGATCGGCTCGACATAGGGGTTGAGCAGGTGGCCGATCTCTGGCGCGCCCTTCACCCCCTCTACTGCCGACAGCACTGAAATCGCCGGGGTGATAGCGCAATCGCCGAAGAACAGGGCCGCGCCGGCGACGCTGATGATGAAGAGGGCCGCGGTGCGCCGCCCGACCCCGTGCTGGGCGAGGGCGCTCAGCGCCAGGGTGCCGCCCTCGCCCCGGTTGTCGGCCCGCATCAGGAATACGACGTATTTGATCGTGACCACCAGCACCAGGGCCCAGAGCGCCAGCGAGATCACGCCCAGCACCGCCAGCTCGTGCGGCGCGCCGCGGCGGGCGTGGCCCAGGGCGACGCGCATGGCGTAGAGTGGGCTGGTGCCGATATCGCCGAACACGACCCCCACCGAACCCAGCATCAGGGCCCAGAACGTCGGCGAGCCTGGCTTGAGGCCTGCGGTGCTGGCCGAAGAATCGCCGGGGGTTTCAATGGAGACCGGCGCCGGGTCGGCGCCAGCTGTCGCGGCCGCCTGAGCGGCGACGGCGTCGGGGATGTCCCCAGTCATGCAAGTCCTCCGGGGCGCATCGCCGGCGCCAATTGCCGCGGCGATCCCCAAATTCAGGGCCGCGCGATACTCCCTTTCGGCAGGCGCATCAATCGCGGGATGGAGGGCCGCGAGGGAGCGGCGGCTTGAACAGCTTTGCGGCGCACGCCACTCTCCTGTCCCGAGCCTGTTCGGAGACGCCGTCCCATGACCCGCCGACTTTGCCTGGTGACCGGGGCTTCGGCCGGAATCGGGGCGGCCTTCGCCAAGATCTACGCTGCTCACGGCTACGATGTCGCTCTGACCGCGCGCCGGGCGAACCGACTCGAGACGCTGGCGGATGAGATTCGCCTGCGCCATGGGGTCGAGACCTTGGTGATCCCCGCTGACCTCGCCCAGCCGGGGGCGGCTGGCAGGATCTTGGGCGACATCGAGGCCCATGGCCGCGTGGTCGACGCCCTGGTCAACAATGCCGGCTACGGCGTGCCGGGACGCTACGTGGAGACGGCCTGGGAGACGCAGGCCGCGTTCCTGCAGGTGCTGTTGGTGGCGGTCTGTGAGCTGACCCACAAGGTCATGCCCGGCATGATCGAGCGGCGGTTCGGCCGCATCGTCAATGTGGCGTCCCTGGCCGGCCTGGCGCCGGGAACCGCCGGCAGCACCCTCTATGGCGCGACCAAGGCCTTCCTGGTCCGCTTCTCTCAGAGCCTGCACCTGGAGGGCGCCGAGGCGGGGGTGCATGTCAGCGCGCTATGCCCCGGCTTCACCTTCTCCGAATTCCACGACGTGACCCAGACGCGCGAGCATATCACGCGCAACGTCCCGCCCTGGCTGTGGATGGGCGCCGACGAGGTCGCCGCCTCGGGTTACGAGGCGGCCGAGGCCAATCGCGCCATCTGCGTCCCCGGCGCGCCCAACAAGACCCTCGCCGCCATCGCCAAGCTGCTCCCCGACGATTGGGCCCTGGCCCTGGTCGCGCGCGAGCAGGGGCGTTTTCGGAAGCTGTGAACGAGTACTTCCCCACCGAGGGGGGAGGCTTCTCTCAATGCCTGAACACCCGCACGCCGGTGAACGCCATGGCGATCCCCGCTTCGTCTGCGGCGGCGATCACCTCATCGTCTCGGATCGAGCCGCCGGGCTGGATCACCGCCGTGGCCCCGGCCTCGATCGCCTGGATCAGGCCGTCGGCGAAGGGAAAGAAGGCGTCGGAGGCACAGGCCGAACCCTTGGCCAGGGAGGTAATTCCCTTTGACTGGGGCAGTCCCGCGGCCTCTGCGGCTTCGGCGGCGCGCAAGGCGGCGATGCGGGCCGAGTCGCGCCGGTTCATCTGGCCGGCGCCGATGCCGGCGGTCTGGCCGTCCTTGGCATAGATGACCGCGTTGGACTTGGTGTGCTTGGCCACGGTGAAGGCGAACAGCATGTCCTGGATTTCGCGGGGGGTCGGCGCCCGCTTGGTGACGACCTTAAGGTCCGCCGCCGTGATCCGCGCCGCATCGCGCGATTGCACCAGGAACCCGCCGGCCACCGAGCGGAAGGTTTCGCCCTCGGCGAGCGCATCGGGCAGGGCGCCGGTGACCAGGAGGCGCAGGTTCTTTTTCTTGGCGAAGACGGCGATGGCGTCTTCGTCCGCGTCAGGGGCGATGACGACTTCGGTGAAGATCTTGGCGATCTCTTCCGCTGCAGCCCCGTCCAGCCTGCGGTTGACCGCGACGATGCCGCCGAAGGCCGACACCGCATCGCACTCCAGCGCCCGCAGATAGGCGGCCTTGAGGTCCGCGCCGATGGCGACGCCGCAGGGATTGGCGTGCTTGATGATGGCCACGGCCGCATGCGCCGCCGGATCGAACTCGGCGACCAGTTCGAAGGCCGCGTCGGTGTCGTTGATGTTGTTGTAGCTCAGCGCCTTGCCCTGCAGCTGGCGCGCCGTGGCGACGCCGGGGCGCGGATGGGCGTAGCGATAGAAGGCCGCCTTCTGGTGCGGGTTCTCGCCATAGCGCATGGTCTGGACCAGCTGGCCGGAAAAGGCCTTGCGCGCCGGCGCCTCGTCGCCGACGGCCTTGGCGAGCCAGGCGGAAATGGCGGCGTCATAGGCGGTGGTCCTGGCATAGGCGCGGGCGGCCAGGCGCTTGCGCAGGTCCAGGGTCGTGGCGCCCTGGGCCTGCAGCTGGGCCAGCACCTCGGCCATGTCCTCCGGGGCCGTGCAGACAGCCACATAGCCATGGTTCTTGGCCGCCGAGCGGATCATGGCTGGGCCGCCGATGTCGATGTTCTCGACGCAGGCTGCGAAATCGCCCCCTGCCGCCACCGTCTCCTCGAACGGATAGAGGTTGACGTAAAGCAGGTCGATGCCGCCGATGCCATGTTCGGCCATGGCTCTTTTGTGCTCGGGCGCGTCGCGCACGCCCAGCAGGCCGCCATGCACGATCGGATGCAGGGTCTTGACCCGCCCATCCATCATTTCGGGAAAGCCCGTCAGGTCCGAGACGTCCTTGACCGCCAGGCCCGCTGCGGCGATGGCCGCCCGGGTGCCGCCGGTCGAAACCAGCTCGACACCCAGCTCGGCGAGGGCCTTGGCGGCATCGATCAGGCCGGTCTTGTCCGAGACCGAGATCAGGGCGCGTTTGATGGGGGCATGGTCAGGGGCGGCGGGATAATCGGGCGCGTGAGGCAAGGCGATCTCCTTCAACGAAATTGAGGACATTGCCCAGGCGAGCGGCGGCTGCAGCCCGCGCTCCCCGGTGGTCGCCCACCTTTATCGCCAGTCACGCAGGATGGCGCGGGGATAGGCGCGGGGGGCATGGGAGTCAACCAGCCGCCACCGCCGCCGCCAGCTTCCAGCGCACCCGCCCGCCGCGGTCCGCGCGTAGGCGCCCGCGCAGCACAATCTGGCTGGCGCGATAGGCCACCCCGTCGCGGAAACTGACCGACTCCTCGATCGCCACCTCGCTGGCGTCGCTGCGCAGCCACCAGCCGGTATTGGAGGCGCCGCGGATCAGGACGCTGCGCTGGTCGCGGCTGACCAGGGCGCTGACGTCCGGCGGCAGGTGGAAGCGGATGGCCACCATCACCGGCTTGGCGTGGGCGGATTCGCTCGGGATGAAGCGGTCCTCGCCGCGCAGCTCGCTTTCGGCCTTGTCCAGGAATAGCCGTCGCTCGTGGGTCAGGCCGGTGGCGGCCAGCCAGCCGCCGTGACTGACCTCTACCCAGGCGCCGGTCTCGTTCTCGCGCCGGTGATGGCCGACGTGCTCGGGCGCGCCGACCAGCTGGGGTCCGAGGGCACGGCCGAGATAGCCGGTCAGGGGCGCGCCGAGCGCGCCTTCGTCCAGCAATACGGTCGAGGCGCCGTCGGTCATCCGCCAGGGTCCTGGCCGGTGACTGCGCGGGCTCCAGCCGCAGTTGGCGATCAGCCGTTCGCGTCCGCACACCACCTCGATCGCGCCGACCTGGCCACAGGCGGCCAGGCTCCAGGCGCCCGATGCAGGCGCTCCGGCGTCAAGCATCACGCTGAGGCGGGTGCTTTCCAGCCGTTGATAGCCGCTGAACGGGGCGTCCTTCGCCGCGCTGGCCTTGGCCGTGGGGGCTTCCTGCGCCAGGGCGGCGGCCACGCGGGCCGGATCGCTGGGCTCGCCGCCCTGAAAGGCGGCCAACCGCCCGTCGGGCAGGGTGAAGAAGCGCATGACGCCCGCTAGCCGGTCGATGGCGCGCGAGACCCGCTCCGCCGGGGGCAGGCCGCTCTGGGTGAGGCCGTCGTCCAGGGTCAGGAGGTCGAACAACAGCTCCAGCCCGGCCTCGGGGGAGCGGGTGGCGTGGCCGCCGTCGGGCAGCACCGTCTTGGCCAGGGCCTGGTCCAGCCGCGGCAGGGCTGCAGCCACCAGCTTGTCCCCCGCTGCGCCGCGCAGGGCGACGCCAGCCACCGCCACGGCGACCAGGCGCTCCGCCGCCCGGGGCGGCTCGTCCCTCAGCCGCAACAGGTGACGCGCCTGCCGGGCCAGGGTGTCGGCGAACTGGGCGGTCTCCCAGTCGGACGCGCCGGCCACCGTGCGCCGGGCGGCGCAGGCGAGATTGAACACCCGTCGCTCCAGAAGGTCCGGCCGCCAGGAAAATCCGTTCCACCGGCCGAACACGCGCTTCCAATCCAGGGTCAGCCGCAGGATCTCGTGCGCGCCCGCCTCGCCCAGAGTGTCCAGGTCGTGGCTCCAGTCGAAGCCGTGCAGCCGTTCGGCGAAGGCGAGGCTGGGGCTGGGGCGGTTCCAGGGATCGCCGCCGGGGTCCAGGGCCAGGGTTTCGCCGGCCAGGACGAAGGTCCCTTCCAACAGGGCCTGGCCGCGGGCGGCGTCCGCGGGGCGGAAGTCGCGCGGCGAGACCGCGACGCCTTCGGGCTTGGGCCGGCCCAGGCTGGCGCGGCGCATGGGGCTGGCCCACCATTCACGGCGAGCCTGATCCATCAGGGCGCGCCCCACCGCCGGTAGCCACAGCCGCGCGCGCCCCCCGGCCATCGAGCTTTGCGTCAGCCTCCCCTCAGGGCGCGGATGTTGTCGGCGTAGCGCTCCGGCCCGCCCTTGAACACCGCGGTCCCGGCGACCAGGGCCGTGGCGCCGGCCTCGACGCAGAGGCGCGCGGTTTCGGGGGTGACGCCGCCGTCGACCTCCAGCTCGATCGGCCGGCCCTCGGCGTCGATCATGGCGCGCAGGCGCTCGATCTTCCTCAGTTGCGAGGTCATGAAGCTTTGGCCGCCGAAGCCAGGATTGATCGACATCACCAGGATGTGGTCGACCTCATCCATCATCCATTCGATGGTTTCGGGCAGGGTCGAAGGGTTGAACACCACCCCGGCCTTGGCCCCCAGCTTGCGGATCTGCTTCAGCGAGCGGTTCAGGTGCGGCCCAGCCTCGGGATGGATGCTGATCAGGTCGGCGCCCGCGTCGCGGAACGCCTCCAGATAGGGGTCGGCCGGGGCGATCATCAGGTGCACGTCGAAGGGCAGCGTCGAGTGCGGCCGCAGGGCTTTGACCACGTCCGGGCCGATGGTGATGTTGGGCACGAAATGGCCGTCCATCACGTCCACATGCACCCAGTCAGCCCCCGCCGCCTCGATCGCGCGCACTTCCTCGCCCAGCTTGGAGAAGTCGGAAGCCAGGATCGAAGGCGCGATGATCGGGGGTCGGGTCATGAGGCGGAGTTAGCCCTTGGCGGGGGTCAGGCGCAAGGCGCGCGGCCCCGCTGAAAATGCCGATCTGCGGGCTTTGTTTGAAAACGGGCTTGGCTTCGCCGGATGAATGACGATCAGATGGCCCAAGCAACAGCAGCGTCATGGTGAACAGATGAGACTGACCCGGCCAAGGATCGCGCCCGTCCCCGAGGGCGACTGGACCCCCGAACAGCGCGAGATCGTCCAGCCCATGCAGGCGCGGGGCGGGGTCTTGAACATTTTCCGCACGCTCCTGAACCATCCGGCGGCGATCAGGGCCTTCCTGGCCTGGGGATCCTATGTACTCAGCCGCAAGAACACCCTGCCGGCGCGCGAGCGGGAGATCGTGATCCTGCGCACCGGCTATCTCTGCCGCTCGGGCTACGAGTGGACCCAGCACGTCCCGATCGGCCAGCGCGCAGGGCTGACCGATGCGGAGATCGCGAGGATCAAACAGGGGCCCGCCGCGGCGGGCTGGAGCGCAGCGGACGCGGCCCTGCTTCGCGCCACGGACGACCTGCACCGCGAGCAGTTCGTCACCGAACCCGCCTGGGCCGAGCTGTCGCGGCATTTCGACGAGCGCCAGCGCATGGACCTGGTGTTCACCGTCGGCCAGTACACCCAGGTCTCAATGATGCTGAACAGCTTCGGCGTGCAACTGGACGAGGGCCAGACCCTGGACCCGGACTTGCGGGGATTCTGAAGTCGGGGCGCATCGTACTATAGATCGTACTATAGATGGTGCGTGCAAAGCGCCAGGAGCAAAATGATCGGAATAGGCACACCTATAAGAAGTAATAGAACGGAACGCATGACGAAACCTCCCAACAGATTTTCTGGTATCTATGGGCGATGATCTACCTCGGGTATTTCCAGGCAGAATCTACGCGCAGCCGCATATTTGAATTGTGGCTGCGGCGCTCAGCAAGAACGCCACATTGTCTGAGTTGTTCCTGGACGGCCTATGAAGCGACGACGCCAGCGCAAGCCCTGCCTCCCACAGAGGAGGTGAGAATGGTGACCAGAGGGAGTCCGTCGGCGCTTTAGGCCCCCCGCGAGGCCTTCTCGTCGAGCCCCGACCGACCCTCGCGCGCCTCGAGCTTGGCGGCGACGGCGTCCAGGCTGACGCCGGTGGCGGAGAGCAGGACCAGCCAGTGGTAGATCAGGTCGGCGCTTTCGGCGGCGACGGCGTCGGGGTCGTTCATCACCGCGGCCAGGGCGGTCTCGATGGCCTCTTCGCCGAATTTCTTGGCGGCCAGGGGCGGACCGCCGGCAAGAAGCTTGGCGGTGTAGGAAGACTTGGCCTCGGCGCCCTTGCGGGCCTCAATGGTGGCCAGGAGGCGCGCCAGAGTGTCGGCGAAGCGACTCATGGTCAGGTCAGCCGCATGGGAAGGCCGGCGGCGGCCATGGCGGACTTGGCCTCAGCAATGCCGACCTCGCCGAAGTGGAAGATGGAGGCGGCCAGGACCGCATCGGCGCCGCCCCTCTGCACCGCCTCGATCAGGTCGCCGGTCGACCCGGCTCCCCCCGAGGCGATCACCGGCACGCCCACGGCGCTGGAGACCGCGCGCAGGAGAGCGATGTCGTAGCCGGTCTTGGCCCCGTCGCGGTCCATGGAGGTCAGGAGGATCTCGCCCGCCCCGCGCTCGACGGCCTGGGCGGCGTAGTCGACCACATCGAGCCCGGTGGCCTTGCGCCCGCCATAGGTGAACACCTCCCAGCCACCGTTGGCCGACGAGCGCGCGTCGATGGCGCAGACCACCGCCTGGGAGCCGAAGGCGTCGGCCAGCGCTGGGATCAGGCCCTCGTCTTCCACCGCGGCGGTGTTGATCGAGACCTTGTCGGCGCCGGCGCGCAGGAGAGCCCGCGCGTTCTCAACATTGCGCACGCCGCCGCCGACCGAGACCGGCATGAAACAGACATCGGCGGTGCGGGCGATCACGTCGAGTATGGCGCCGCGGCCTTCGTGGCTGGCGGTGATGTCGAGAAACATCAGCTCGTCCGCCCCGGCCGCGTCATAGGCCCGGGCCTGCTCCACCGGATCGCCGGCGTCGCGCAGGGCCACGAACTGCACGCCCTTGACCACCCGTCCGTCCTTGACGTCCAAGCAGGGGATGACGCGGACTTTCAGCATGGTTCAGGCGGCCTTGCGGTTGGCCACAGCGATCACTTCGGCCGGGCGGATGGCGCCGTTGTAGAGCGAGCGGCCCAGGACCGCGCCGGCGATGGGCGTGCCGTGCCGGGCCTGCAGCTTGCGGATATCGTCCACCGAGGCCACCCCGCCCGAGGCGATCACCGGAATGGTCACAGCGTCGGCCACGGCCCCCACGGCTTCGACATTGACCCCCGTCATGGCCCCGTCGCGACCGATGTCGGTGACGATCAGGGCGGCGACGCCAGCGTCTTCGAAGCGCTTGCCGAGGGTGATGGGGTCGAGGTCCGAGGCGCCGGTCCAGCCGTCGACAGCGACCTTGCCGTCGCGCACGTCGACGGCCACGGCGATCTGCTCGGGCCAGCGGCGGGCGGCGACCCTGACGAGGTCCGGGTCGCGCACCGCCACCGTGCCCAGGATCACGCGGCTGACGCCGGCTTCGATCCACAGGCCGATAGCGTCCAGGCTGCGGATGCCGCCGCCCAGCTGCACGGGAATGGAGATGCGGTTGAGGATGGCGCTGACGGCGTCGGCGTTCATCGACTGGCCCTGGATCGCGCCGTTCAGGTCGACCACATGCAGCCAGTCGAAGCCGTCCCGGGCGAACTGTTCGGCCTGGTCGGCAGGCGAGGCGTTGAATACGGTCGCCTTGTCCATGTCGCCGTGCAGCAGACGAACGCACTGCCCGTCTTTCAGATCGATGGCCGGGTAGAGGATCATGGGCGCCAGTCCAGGAAGTTGGCGAGTAACCGAAGGCCCGCCGCTTGTGATTTTTCGGGGTGAAACTGCACGCCAGCCATGTTGCCCTCGGCCACCGCTGCGGCGAAACGCCCGCCATGATCGACGCTGGCGGCCACGGCGGCGACATCATCGGTATAAAATGCGAAAGAATGCGTGAAATACATGGGCGAATCCGCGCCCAGGCCGTCGAAAATCGGGTGCGGCTTAATGACGTCGATGTCGTTCCAGCCCATGTGCGGAACCTTGTGTTCCGCGCCATGCGGCTGAAGCCGGCGGACTTCGCCGCCGATCCAGTTGAGCCCCGGGGTCTGGCCGAACTCCAGGCCGCGCGAGGCCATCAGCTGCATGCCGACGCACACGCCCAGGAATGGGGCGCCGCGACCGCGCACCGCCGCCTCCAGCGCCTCCACCAGGCCTGGCCGGGCATGCAGGGCCGAGACGCAGGCGGCGAAGGCTCCGACGCCGGGCAGGACAATGCGGTCCGCCCGGGCGATGCGGTCGGGGTCGCTGGTGACCACCACCTTGCGCGCGCCGGCGAGTTCGCCGCTGGCCTTGACCAGGGCTTTTTCGGCCGAGCGCAAATTGCCCGACCCGTAGTCGATCAGGGCGATGCTCTGCATGGGAACCTCAGAGCACGCCCTTAGTGGAGGGAGCGTGGCCGCCGGTCTTGGGATCCAGCTCCACCGCTTGGCGCAGGGCCCGGGCCAGGGCCTTGAAGCCGCTTTCGGCGATGTGGTGGCTGTTCTCGCCGTAGAGCGTTTCCAGGTGCACGCAGGCGCCCGCGTTCATGGCGAAGGCGTGGTGGAACTCCTTGAACAACTCGGTGTCCATCTCGCCCACCTTGGGGCGGATGAAGTTGACCCGCCAGACCAGGTAGGGCCGGTTGGACAGATCCAGGGCGCAGCGGGTCAGAGTTTCGTCCATCGGGATATAGGCGCTGCCAAACCGGCGCACGCCCTTGAAGCCATCCAGCGCCTTGTTGATCGCCAAGCCGATGACGATGCCGGTGTCCTCGACCGTGTGGTGCATGTCGATATGCAGGTCGCCCTTGGTCTCGACGGTCATGTCGACCCCGCCATGGCGGGCGAAGCTTTCCAGCATGTGGTCGAAGAAGCCGATGCCGGTGGAGACCTTGGATACGCCCGCCCCGTCCAGATCGACGGTGACGCGGATCTGGGTCTCCTTGGTCTCGCGGACCACTTCGGCCGTACGATTGGCGGCCATGGGCGGCGCGCTCCTTGTCCATAATTCAGCTCCGCCCGGCACGGGTCCGGGCGGGCGCGGAAGGGATCTAACGGTAAAGACGGCTTGAGGAAAGTCCTAGAGGCCGGCTGCGGCGACGAGGTCCTTGAGCGAAACCTGCGGCCTGGGCCCGTAGTGGGAGATGACCTCCGCCGCGGCCAGCGACCCCCAGCGGCCGCAGACCGGGAGTGAATGGCCCTGGGCCAGGGCGTGCAGGAAGCCGGCGGCGTACTGGTCGCCGGCGCCGGTGGTGTCGATCACCTGGTCCACCGGGGCGGCGGCGACCTCATGGGCCGCATCCCCGACGATCACCACCGAGCCCTTGGCCCCGCGGGTGATGGCGGCGATCTTGGCCCGGCCGCGGACCGCTTCGGCGGCGGCGTCGAAATCGGTTTCGAACAGGGCGCAGAGCTCGTCCTCGTTGGCGAACAGGATGTCGACCTCGCTGTCGATGAAGCCCAGCAGGGCCGGGCGGTGGCGGTGCACCACGAAGCTGTCCGACAGCGAGAGCGCGATCAGGCGGCCCGCCCCCCGTGCGAGACCCGCCGCCTTGGCGAAGGCGCGGCGCGCCTCGGGCGGGTCGAACTGGTAGCCTTCCAGATAGACGGTGCTGGCCGCCTCGACGATCGCCGGATCGACATCGTCAGGCGAGACCAGGGCAGCGGCGCCCAGGAAGGTGCACATGGTCCGCTGGCCGTCCGGGGTGACGTTGATCAGGCAGCGGCCGGTCTCGTGGTCGCTGATGCGTCCGCCGGAAAACCGCGCGCCGATGGACTCGATGTCGTGCGCGAACACGTCGCCCAGCTGGTCCTGGCCCAGCTTGCCGATAAAGGCTCCGCGCCCGCCGAGGCTGGCCACGCCGGCGATGGTGTTGCCGGCCGAGCCGCCCGAGGTCTCGATCCCCGGCGCCATATGCGCATAGAGGCCCCTCGCCTGGTCGTCATCGATCAGGGTCATGGCTCCCTTGGCCAGGCCGTGCTGGACCAGGAAGTCTTCGGAGGCCGGCGAAATTACGTCGACAATGGCGTTGCCGATGGCGGCGACGTCGTACAGGCTGTTCATATGTCAGGAAATCCAGCGTGAGAGGCGCGCGGAGTATAGGGATGGGCGTCGTGGTGGCAATGCGGGCGATGGTCGGATGAGGATGTTGCTGCTTACGCCGGCGCCGGACGAGCCCCGTTTCGCGTCCGTCGCCTCGGAATTGGCCGAACGCCTGATCGCCCCGCTGCGGGTAGCGGGGATCGAAGTGGCCACACGCCCATGGACCGAAGCCGGCGACTTCGCCGGCTTCGATGCCGTGACGCCGCTTCTGGCCTGGAGCTATCACCTGCGCGAAAGCGAGTGGCGGACCGCCCTCGACCGGATCGAGGCGGCGGGCGTGGCCGCCGTCAATTCGGTCGAAGCCTTGGCCTGGAACACTCAGAAGGCCTACCTGGCCGAGCTCGAGGAGGCGGGGGCGCCGATCGTGCCGACCCTGTTCGTAGATCGCTTGACTCCCGCGGCGCTCGCCGAGGCGCATGAGCGCTTCGGCCAGGAGCTGATCGTCAAGCCGCAGGTCTCGGGCGGCTCGTTCGGGACTATCCGTCTGCGTCCCGGCGGCGGCTTGGATGGCGGTCCGACCGGGCCCGCCATGCTGCAACCCTTCCTGCCGGCGGTGACCGAAGAGGGCGAGTTGTCCCTGCTCTATTTCGGCGGCGCCTTCAGCCACGCCATCGCCAAGGTCCCCAGCGCGGGGGATTTCCGGGTGCAGTATCAGTATGGCGGCGGCTATCACGCCATCGGCGCCACACCCGAGATGTTGAGCGTGGCCGAACAGGTGCTGGCGGCGGCGGACCAGCGCTTGACCTATGCCCGCATCGACCTGATCCGCGACCATGACGGCGCGCTGAAGCTGATGGAGCTGGAGGCGATCGAGCCGGACCTCTATCTGAACCTCGCCCCCGACGGCGGGGCGATGTTCGCCAAGGCCATGCGCGCGGCCATGGGATGAGGCCTCAGCCGCCCTGTCGACGTCATCGCCGTGCTTGTCACGGCGATCCATTCCGTGTTTTCGCCGGACTACCGTTGCAGACGAGCCCTCACGGCATGGATGGCCCGGACAAGCCGGGCCATGACGAATGAAATTGGGTCCTTAGGTTGGCCTCGCCCTTACGCCCCCAAGAACAATTCCCGCGACGGACAGAGATCCGCGATGTGGCACATCTCGCACTTTGGCTTTCGGGCGACGCAGACATAACGGCCGTGCAGGATCAGCCAGTGGTGGGCGCGGGTCAGGTAGGGTTTCGGGATGATGGCGGTCAGGTCGTGTTCGACCTGGTCGGGCGTCTTGCCGTCCGACAGCTTCAGCCGGTGGGCGACGCGGAAGACGTGGGTGTCGACGGCGATAGCCGGCTCGACACCCAGTTCGTTCAACACCACGCTGGCGGTCTTGCGGCCGACGCCGGGCAGGGCCTGCAGCGCCTCGCGCCGCAACGGGACCTCGCCCCCATACTGCTCGATCAGGATCCGCGACAGGGCGATGACGTTTTTGGCCTTGGTGCGATAGAGGCCGATCGAGGCGATGAACGGGATCAGCCCCTGCTCGCCCAGGGCCAGCATGGCGGCCGGCGTGTCGGCGACGGCGAAAAGCTTTTCGGTCGCCTTATTGACCATCTTGTCGGTGGCCTGGGCCGATAGGGCCACCGCCACCAGCAAGGTGAAGGGATTGTCGAACGAAAGCTCGGTGCGCGGGTCGGGCGCGGTCTCGGCGAAGCGGGAGAACAGGGCCTCGATTCGAGCGGCCTGGGCGGGCGTGGCGCGCCGGGGGCGCTTGGCGGGCTTTTTGGCGGCGGCGGGCATGAGCGTGACCATGGCGTGCGTCGCCGGCTTCGCCAACCTCGTGCGAACCGCTCTCAAGGGGTCTAGACTGAGCCGATGGCCGCCACCCTCTATATGGACGCCCGCCTGGCCCCTACCCGCTCGCTCTCCAAGCGCGGATTCGCCTGGCTGTTCGGCCTGGTCATCGCCGCTAATCTGGCCATGGCCGTGTTCGTCCTGGCCCTGCACGCCTTCCCTGTGCCGTTCTTCTTAGGCATCGACGTGCTGGGCGTCTGGCTCGCTTTCCGCGCCAGCTACCGCGGCGCCGCCGGCCAGGCCGAGCGGGTGCAGGTCTCGGCCGAAGAGGTGCGCGTGCTGCATGAGATCGGGCGCTATGCCCGCACCGTCTGGTCCTCGCCGACCGCCTTCACGCGGGTGGCGGTCGACCAGCCCGGCGAGCACGAGACCTGCGTATCCTTGCAGCTCTCCGGCCGCAGCCTGGTCCTGGCCCGCGCCCTGAGCCCGATCGAACGGGCGGACTTCGCCAGGGATCTGGAGGCGGCGATAAGGGCCGCGCGGGCGGAGCGGTACTGAGCCCTACAGAATATACCGCGACAGGTCCGCGTTCTGGGCCAGGGCGCCGACGCGGTCGCGGACATAGGCGCCGTCGATGATCACCTGTTCGGCGCCGCCGTCGCCGGCGGTGAAGCTGATCTCCTCGACCACCTTTTCCAGCACGGTCTGAAGCCGGCGGGCGCCGATGTTCTCGACGGCGCTGTTCACCGCCACGGCGGCGTCGGCGAGGGCTTCGACGGCGTCGTCGGTGAAGGTCAGGGTGACGCCCTCGGTGGCCATCAGCGCCTGGTTCTGGCGGATCAGGTTGGCTTCGGGCTCGGTCAGGATGCGGCGGAAGTCGTCGCGGGACAATGGCTTCAGCTCGACCCTGATCGGCAGGCGGCCCTGCAGCTCGGGCAGGAGGTCCGAGGGCTTGGCCACATGGAAGGCGCCCGAGGCGATGAACAGCACGTGATCGGTCTTCACCGGTCCGTACTTGGTGGAAACCGTGGTGCCTTCGATCAGGGGCAAGAGGTCCCGCTGGACCCCCTCGCGCGAGACGTCGGCGCCGGCGCGCTCCGCCCTTGAAGCCACCTTGTCGATCTCGTCGATGAACACGATGCCGCTGGTCTCGGCCAGGTCCAGAGCCTCCTGGGTCAGGGCTTCCTGGTCCAGCAGCTTGTCGCTCTCCTCGGCGATCAAGGGGGCGTAGGCGCCGGCGACGGTGGTCTTATGCGTCTTGGTGCGTCCGCCGAAGGCCTTGGACATCATGTCCGACAGGTTCAGCACGCCCACCGAACCGCCCGGCTGGCCGGGGATCTCGAAACCCTGCATGGGCGAGCCGGAATCGGACAGGGTCAGCTCGACTTCCTTGTCGTCGATCTCATTGGCCCGGAGCTTCTTGCGGAAGGCCTCGCGGGTGGTTGGCTGGGCGGCGGGGCCGACCAGGGCGTCCAGGATCCGCTCTTCGGCTGCGGCTTCGGCGCGGGCGCGCACGGCCGAGCGGCGCTTGTCGCGGACCATGGCCATGGCGCTTTCCACGAGGTCGCGCATGATCTGGTCGACGTCGCGGCCGACATAGCCGACCTCGGTGAACTTGGTGGCCTCCACTTTAAGGAACGGAGCCTGGGCGAGCTTGGCCAGCCGCCGGGCGATCTCAGTCTTGCCGACACCTGTGGGGCCGATCATCAAAATGTTCTTGGGGGTGATCTCGTCGCGAATCTCCTCCGGCGCCCGCCGACGGCGCCAGCGGTTGCGCAGGGCCACGGCCACGGCGCGCTTAGCCTCGGCGTGGCCGACGATGAAGCGGTCGAGCTCGGAGACGATCTCGCGGGGGGAGAATTCGGTCATGGGGTGGTCCTAGTGCGGGATCGGATCAGGTCGGTCTTCTAACCCCGCTCCTCCCCGCGAAGGCGGGGATCCAGATCCATCCACGAACTTCAGTGGGCTTCACCTGGATCCCCGCCTTCGCGGGGAGGAGCGGGTTCTGGGTTCAGGTCCAAGCGAAGGTCTCGCTCCCCCTTAGGTCTCCAGCGTCTCGATGGTCAGGGCGCCGTTGGTGTAGACGCAGATGTCGCCGGCTATGGCCATGGCTCGGCTGGCGATCTCCTCGGCCGGCAGGTCGAAATCCAGCAGGGCCCGGGCCGCGGCCAGGGCGTATTGGCCGCCCGAGCCGATGGCGGCGACGCCCAATTCCGGCTCCAGCACATCGCCGACGCCGGTCACCGTATAGATGGCGTCCTTGTCGGCGACGATCAGCATGGCCTCCAGTCGGCGCAGGTAGCGGTCGGTGCGCCAGTCCTTGGCCAGGTCCACGCAGGCGCGGGCCAGCTGGTCGGGATACTGTTCCAGCTTGGCCTCCAGCCGCTCGATCAGGGTGAAGGCGTCGGCGGTGGCGCCGGCGAAGCCGGCCAGCACCTTGCCGCCGGCCAGACGCCGGACCTTCTTGGCGTTGCCTTTGACGATGGTGGCGCCCATCGACACCTGGCCGTCGCCAGCGACGACGGTCGAGCCGTTCTTGCGCACGGCCAGGATGGTGGTGCCATGCCAGTTGGGAAAGGTCGGGTCGGTCATGGCGCGCATGTGGCGTGATAAGGCGGCGGGATCAAGGCTGAAGCATGGTTCGAGGCGCCCGCTTTGCGGGCCGCTCGCCATGACTTAGATCTGTGGGCCCTGCAATCCGGGAATACCAGGACAGCGCCATTGACCAAGTTCACCGACGAGGAAGTCGAGCGCTACGCCCGCCACCTGGTGCTGCGCGAGGTCGGTGGGGCGGGGCAGCAGGCGCTGAAGGCCGTGCGGGTCTTGCTGGTCGGCGCCGGCGGTCTCGGCGCGCCCGCCGCCCTGTACCTGGCGGCGGCGGGGGTAGGGCGGCTGGGCCTGGCCGACGCCGACAGTGTCTCCCTGTCCAATCTGCAAAGGCAGGTGCTTTACGCCGCCGCCGATGTCGGCCGGCCCAAGGTCGAGGCGGCGGGCGAACGCCTGACGGCGCTCAACGCCAACGTGGCGGTCGAGGCCCATCCGGTCCATGTGGACGCTTCCAACGCCCGCGATCTGGTGCGCGCCTACGACCTGGTTCTGGACGGCACCGACAATTTCGAGACCCGATTCGCCGTCAGCGATGCCTGCGTGGCCGAGGGCAAGACCTTGGTCTCCGGGGCCATTGGCCGCTGGACCGGCCAGGTGGGCGTGTTCTCCAGCCGCCCGTGCTACCGCTGCCTGGTGCCCGAGGCGCCACCGGACGCGGAGACCTGCGTGGCGGTGGGCGTGGTGGGCGCCCTGGCCGGGGTGATCGGCTCGATGATGGCGCTGGAGGCGATCAAGCTGATCGTCCGGGCGGGGGAGCCCCTGGCCGGGCGGCTTATGATCTACGACGCCCTGGCCGGCGAGACCCGCACCGTCCGCATTGGCGCCGATCCGCACTGTGCGGAGTGCGGAGCCGCCTAGAGCATAGAGGGGATCACCCGGTCCGGCGGCCTGTGCCCATCGAGGAAGGTCTTGATGTTGATGATCACCTTCTCGCCCATCTCGATCCGGCCTTCGACCGTGGCCGAACTCATATGCGGCAACAGCACCACATTCGGCAGCTTGAGCAGCTTCGGATTGATCGCCGGTTCGTGCTCGAACACGTCCAGGCCCGCGCCGCCCAAGGCGCTTTCAGCCAGCATATCGGCCATGGAGGCCTCGTCGATCACCTCGCCGCGGGCGGTGTTGACGATGATGGCGTGCCTTGGGAGCATGTGCAGTCGGCGAGCGGACATCAAGTGATAGGTCGCAGGCGTGTGCGGGCAGTGCAGGGTCAAGATGTCGGTGCGGGCCAGCATCTGGTCCAGCGACTCCCAATAGGTGGCCGCCAGCTCCTCCTCGATCCGCGGGCTGACGCGCTTTCGGTTGTGGTAGTGCACCTCCATGCCGAACACGCGAGCTCGCCGCGCCACGGCCTGGCCGATACGGCCCATGCCGATGATGCCGAGTCGGGCGCCCTTGAGGCGCTTGCCCAGCATCCAGGTCGGCGCCCAACCCTTGAACCCGCCGGCCTGAACCAGGTCCGCGCCCTCGACTAGCCGCCGGGCCGAGGCCATGATCAAGGCGATGGTCATGTCGGCCGTGTCTTCGGTGAGTACGCCGGGGGTGTTGGTCACGGTGACGCCGCGGGCGTTGGCGGCGACCACGTCGATATTGTCGACCCCCGCCCCGAAATTGGCGATCAGCTTCAGGTTCGGGCCTGCCTGTTCCAGCAGCGCTGAGTCAATGCGGTCGGTGATGGTGGGAACCAGCACGTCGGCCTCGGCCACCGCCAGCACCAGCTCGGCGCTGCTAAAGGCATGGTCATCCAGATTGACCTCAATGTCGAACAGCTCGCCCATCCGCGCCTCGACGGAGTCGGGCAGCTTTCGGGTGACGACGACTTTCGGCTTGCGGGCGTCCATGCGGGGGCTTGAAAAGAGATCCTAAGGTCTTGAGTCTGTGGTCGGGCTGATTTGTCGCTGCCTTCTAACAAAGGGCGATCAAATGGCCAAGGCAAGCGCGTTACGGCGCCTCGGGGAACAATCCATGGTCGGTGACGTGCAGTGAAGGTGAAGGCGGCCGTTTCGTTCGCAGCCTTGGCCCTGGTCTGCGCCTGCTCGCCCAAGGGCGCTGCGGCGCCAGAGCCGGACAAGCCGGGCCAGACGCCATCGGGCCTGCCGGTGCCGCGCTATGTGATTCTCAAGTTCGACCCGGTCAACGCCCGCTCCGGCCCCAGCGACGACCACCGGCTCTTGTGGACCTACCATGTGCGCGGCCTTCCGGTGCAGGTGGTGGCCGAGACCAAGGACTGGCGGCGGATCTGCGATCCCGATGGGGGTCTCTCCTGGGTGCACAAGCGCACCACCGACGGGCGCCGATCGGTGATGAACACCTCCGGCGGGGCGGTTTCGATCCTCGGCGGCGCACGCGACAACGCCCAGGTGACGGCCTATCTGGCGCCGCGGGCCATCGCCACCCTCGACCGCTGCCAGGGAGACTGGTGCAAGATCAAGATGGGCGGCGTCATCGGCTGGACCCGCGCGGCATCGGTCTGGGGCACGACGCCGGCGCCGCAATGCCGTTGAGGCGGCGAAGGAGGCTGTGCTAGGGCTCCACCCCGAAGCGCCGCGCAAATCGCGACGGCGCCCCACCTTGCGGGTTCGGTCCCGCGTCAGAAACGAGTTCGCCATGACCGTGGGCGATAAGACCCAGTTCGACCGGGAGGATCTCCTGGCCTGCGCCCGCGCCGAGATGTTCGGCCCCGGCAATGCTCAGCTGCCGGCGCCGCCGATGCTGATGTTCGACCGCATCACCGAGATTTCCAGAACCGGCGGCGCCTATGGCAAGGGTTTCGTCCGCGCCGAGTTGGACATCAATCCCGAGCAGTGGTTCTTCCTCTGCCACTTCCTCGGCGACCCGGTCATGCCCGGATGCCTGGGCCTGGACGCCATGTGGCAGCTGGTGGGCTTCTTCCTCGGCTGGGCCGGCGGCCCAGGCCGCGGTCGCGCCCTGGGCGTCGGTGAGGTGAAGTTCACCGGCCAGGTCACGCCCAAGGTCAAGATGCTGACCTACAAGATCGAGCTGAAGCGCGTGATCATGCGCAAACTCGTGATGGGGGTCGGCGACGGCGTACTAGAGGCCGACGGCGTTCCCATCTATGAGGCCAAGGATCTGCGCGTCGGCCTGTTCGACGCCAAGGATCTGGTCTGAGCGTTAAAGGTAGCGGGAGAGCCGGCATGCGCCGTGTTGTCGTCACCGGGATCGGGATCGTCTCATCGATCGGCGCTGACGCCGAAACGGTGACGGCCTCCCTGCGCGAGGCCCGCTCGGGCGTCGTCGCGGCGCCGGAATATGCCGAGCTGGGCTTCCGCTGCCAGGTGCACGCCACGGCCAAGGTCGAATGGGAGAGCCTGATCGACCGCAGGGCCGCCCGCTTTCTGGCCCCCGGCACGGCCTACGCCCACATCGCCATGGAACAGGCGATCAAGGACAGCGGCCTCTCCGAAAGCGAGGTCTCGAACGAGCGCGCCGGCTTGATCGTCGGCTCGGGCGGCCCGTCGACCCGCGCCATCGTCCAGGCGGCCGAGACCACCCGCGAAAAAGGCCCGAAACGGGTCGGCCCCTTCGCCGTGCCCAAGGCCATGAGCTCTGGGCCGTCGGCGGTGCTGTCGACCTGGTTCAAGATGAAGGGGATCAACTATTCGATCTCCTCGGCCTGCGCGACCTCGACCCACTGCATCGGCGCCGCGGCCGAACAGATCCAGTTCGGCAAGCAGGACGTCATGTTCGCCGGCGGCTGCGAGGAGCTGGACTGGACCCTGTCCGTGCTGTTCGATGCCATGGGCGCCATGTCTTCGGGCTACAACGACCGGCCCCAGATCGCCTCCCGGGCCTATGACAAGGACCGCGACGGCTTCGTCATCGCCGGCGGCGCCGGGATCGTCGTGCTGGAGGACTTGGACCGCGCCAAGGCCCGCGGGGCGAAGATTTACGGCGAGATCAGCGGCTATGGCGCCAACGCCGACGGCTACGACATGGTCGCGCCCTCCGGCGAAGGCGCCATCCGCTGCATGAAGATGGCCATGCAGGGCGTGAACGCGCCGATCGACTACCTCAACACCCACGGCACTTCGACCCCGGTCGGGGATTCCAAGGAGATGCAGGCCGTGCGGCAGGTGTTCGGCGACGCCCCGCCGCTGATCTCCTCCACCAAGTCTCTCACCGGCCACAGCCTCGGCGCGGCCGGGGCCCAGGAGGCGATCTATTGCCTCCTGATGATGCAGAACGGCTTCGCCTGCGAAAGCGCCAACATCGCCGAACTCGACCCCGAATTCGCCGACCTGCCGATCCTGCGCGAGCGGCGGGAGGTGCAGCTCAATACGGTGATGTCGAACAGCTTCGGCTTCGGCGGGACTAACGGGTGTTTGGTGATGAGCCGATTCGAGGGGTGAGGCGGCGGCCCAACCGCTCGCAGGGCTACGGTGTCACCAGCCCCACTGTCGGGAAATAGGTGCGGTAGCGCTGGGCGTCGCGGGTGAGCAGGTCCAGCCCCGACACAGCGGCATGAGCGCCGATGAAGAAATCCGGCAGGACTCCTGTGCGTGAACCGCCCGCCGCCCGGTAGCGCTGGAAGGCCTTGCCGGCGAGGAACAGCGCAGGGCGCGATAGGTCGGCCCATACGACCCCGGCTTCATCAAGTACCGTGTCGAGGGCTTCGATCGCCGCAAACCTGACTGACAGTTCGGCATAGACCACGGCATTGATCACCAATGGGCCTCTCAGCGCAGCAGCGTCCAACTGCCGGATTGACCACCCCACCCATTGTGGATCGTCGGTGACGAGATCCAGCAGGATATTGGTGTCGACCAGAGTCACGTAGTCAGTCTTCGCCGCGCGTCAGGGCCATGATCTGGTCCGTACTTAACCCCGGGCCCGCGCGACCCCGCAACGCCCCGAACCGGCTTGAGCGCGGCTGTGCGCCGGACTTGACCAGCACGACCCGGCCGTCGGGGGCCATTTCGAAATCGACCGGATCACCAGCCACGATACCTAGCCGTTCCCGAACGGCCTTCGGGATCGTGACCTGACCCTTGCTTGTGACGGTGGTCGTCATTGGCCGCTCCGGTAATACCACTGATCGCTTCGGTATTACATAGGCCGGTGACGTCGCCCGAGCAAGCTGTCCAATGGCCTGCTGATTGGACATTTCTACCCCGGCATGGGAGGAGGCAGTCGAATCGAATCGGGAGCTTGCCGCCATGGCCGACGACTACGACCTGCCCAAGGGCGATCTGATGCGGGGCAAGAAGGGCCTCGTCATGGGCGTGGCCAACCAGAACTCGATCGCCTGGGGCATCGCCTCGCAACTGGCCGCGCAGGGGGCCGAGATGGCCTTCACCTATATGGGCGAGAGCCTGGAGCGGCGCGTGCGGCCCTTGGCCGAGAGCATTGGGGTGAAGACCCTGGTCCCGGCCGACGTCACCGACGACGCCTCGATGGACGCCGCCTTTGCTCAGATCGAACAGGCCTTCGGGACCCTGGACTTCGTGGTTCACTCGATCGCCTTCGCGGACAAGGATGAGTTGAAGGGCAGCTTCGTCGAGAACACCAGCCGCCAGGGCTTCCTGACCGCCATGAACGTATCGGCCTACAGCTTCGTCGATGTGGCGCGCCGGGCGTCCAGACTGATGCCCAACGGCGGGTCGATGGTCAGCATGACCTATCTCGGCTCCGAGCGGGTGATCCCCAACTACAACACCATGGGCGTGGCCAAGGCGGCGCTCGAGGCGGCGACGCGCTACATCGCCCGCGACCTCGGCCCGGCGGGCATCCGCGTCAACGCCATTTCGGCCGGCGCCATGCGCACGCTTTCGCTCGCCGGCATCTCCGGCGGCCGCAGCATGATCGCCCAGGGCCGCGCCTTCAGCGCCCTGAAGCAGGACACCAGCATGGAAGGCGTGGCCGGCTGCGCCCTGTGGCTGCTGTCGGACCTTGGCCGCTCGACCACCGGCGAGGTGGTGCACGTCGACGCCGGCTTCCACATGATCGGCCTGCCCGAGGGGATGGGGGACTAATCTACCCCGGCGGCGGCTCGCCCGTCACCGCCTGCTGCGCGGCTGACGGCTCGGCTGCGGGCTGGCCGCTGGTCTCGCCGTTCAGGATGCTGTCGATCGACTGCGGCGGGGTCGGGATCGGATTGGCGCCCGGGATGGTCTGAACGCCGAGGCGCGGCAGGCTTGCGGCCATGAATTGGCGCCAGATCTGGGCCGGGGTGGAGCCGCCGGTCACCTTCTTCATCGGAGTGTTGTCGTCGCGGCCGGTCCATACGGCGGCGGTGAAGCCGCCGGTGTAGCCGACGAACCAGGCGTCGCGGTAGTCGCTGGTGGTGCCGGTCTTGCCGGCGAGGTCGTAGCCCGGGATCTGCGCCTTGACCCCGGTGCCCGAGACCAGCACCTCGCGCATCAGCTGGATCATGTAGCTGAGGGCCGGCTGGCCGATCACTGGGGTCTTGGGCGGCGCGCCCAGGCTGTGGTCGAACAGCACCTTGCCCGAGGCGGTGCGGATGCGCTCGATGCCGTAGGCCTTGGCCGCGACGCCGCCATTGGCGAAGCTGTCATAGGCCTGGGCCATCTCCAGCGGCGTCACCTCGACCGCGCCCAGCGCCATCGATGGGCCGGTCTGGATGGTCTCGGTGATGCCCAGCCTGTGCGCGGTCTGGGCGACGTTCTGGGTCCCCACATCGCTGCCCAGCTTGGCGGCCACGGTGTTGATCGACTGGGCGAAGGCGTTCTGCAGCGTCATCGGGCCCAGATACTTGTTCGTGTAGTTGTGCGGCTCCCAATTGCCGATGGTGATCGGCTCGTCGACCACCATCTGGTCGGGGGTGTGGCCCTGCTCCATGGCCGTCAGATAGACGAACGGCTTGAACGACGAGCCGGCCTGGCGCTGGGCCATGGCGGCGCGGTCGAACTGGCTCTGGGCGTAGTCGGCGCCGCCGACATAGGCGCGGATGCGGCCCCCCGCGTCGACGGCCACTAAGGCCGCCTGCTGCACGCCCCGGCTGGCGTTCTGGGCGACGCCCTGACGGACGGCGTATTCGGCGTTCAGCTGGATCGGCAGGTCGAGGGTGGTCTCGACCACCAGGTCCTCCTGCGGTTGGCCCACCAGGGCGCGCACCTGCTGGTCGACCCAGTCGACGAAATATTGCGCCTTCTGGCTTTCCAGGGTGGCGGAGACCCGCACCGGCTCTTTGATCGCCGCATCGCGCTGCGCGGCTGTAATCGTGCCGCTATCCACCATGGCCGACAGCACCAGGTTGGCGCGCCGGGCGGCGCGGTCGGTCTCCGAGACCGGGCTGTAGCGCGAGGGCCCTTTCATCAGCCCGGCCAAGAGGGCTGCCTCGCCCACGGTCAGCTTGGACGCCGGCTGGTTGAAATAGCGCTGCGAGGCGGCCTCGATGCCGTAGGCGCCCTCGCCGAAATAGACCCGGTTCAGATAGAGGGACAGGATCTGTTTCTTGCTGAACTTGGTCTCCAGCCATATCGCCAGGATCAGTTCCTGGGCCTTGCGGCGGATGGTGCGGTCGGGGGTCAGGAATAGGTTCCTGGCCAGCTGCTGGGTGATGGTCGAGGCGCCCTGCACCGCCCGGCGGGCGCGGATGTCGACCACGATCATGCGCGCCATGCCGATCGGATCGAAGCCGAAGTGATGATAGAAGCGCTTGTCCTCGATGGCGACGAAAGCCGCGGGCACGTAGGAGGGCAGCTGGTCGAGATCGACCGGCGGCGAGAACTGGCTGCCGCGCACCGCCACCAGCACGCCCGAGCGGTCCAGATAGGAAATCGACGGCTGGCGCTGCACGTCGAACATCTTGGAGGTGTCGGGCAGGTTGGTGGCGAACACGGCCAGAAAGCCGCCCACGGCGATCAGGGTCCATACGCCTAACACCGCGCCCCAATAGAGAAAGGCCTGCAGCGGCGTTCGCCGGCCTTGCGCCTTGGCCATGATCAACCCGTCTCCTACAAAGCCGTCCCGCGGCTCATAACCCAGGGGGACTCAGGCGCGATAGGGTTTACGAAAGGTGAATCCGAGGCGCCGGCGACATGACTTCGCCGCAAGGCGCGGCTAGGCTGCTGCAGGAACAACCGCAAGAGCCAGATGATCCCTATTAAGCCCTTCACCGGCGCTGTGGCCCTGCTGGCGCTCGCCGCCTGCGCCAGCGCGCCGAAGCCTGAGTTGCAATCCGCCTGGACCGGCGGCGATCCGGCGCGCCTTGTGTCCGACCAGGCCCAGTGCCGCAAGGAGGTCGACAACCTGGACGTCCATGTCTCGGCCGGCTTTTCCGATCCACGTTACGGCGTGACCAGCGCCATGGCCGCCTATGTCGACAAGGACAATCCGCTGGCCGACCGCGACAAGCTGACCCGCAACGCCGCTTTCGCCACGTGCATGAGCGACAAGGGCTGGCAGCAGAAGTAGCTGGTTGGCCTGAGCCGCCGGCTCCGCCATAACCCATCGGGTGAGCGCCGAATCGTCCCTTAACGCCGCCCGTCAGATCCTCAATCGCACCTTCGGCCACGCCGCCTTCCGCGGCCTGCAGGCGGGGGTGATCGGTGAGGTGCTGGCCGGGCGCAGCACCATGGCGGTGCTGCCGACCGGGGGCGGCAAGAGCCTCTGCTACCAGATCCCCAGCATCGCCCTGCCCGGCCTGGGCCTGGTGGTCTCGCCGCTGATCGCCCTGATGGCCGACCAGGTGGCGGGCCTGCGCCAGATGGGCGTGGCGGCGGCCAGGCTCGATTCCACCGCCTCGCCCGACGAACGGCGCGAGACCTGGGACCGCATCGAGGCCGGAACCCTGGACCTGCTCTATGTGTCGCCGGAAGGGCTGATGCAGCCGGCTATGCTGGAGCGGCTCTCGCAGCTCAGCCTGGCCCTGGTGGCGATCGACGAGGCCCACTGCGTCAGCCAGTGGGGCCACGATTTCCGACCCGAATACCGCAACCTGGGCCGTCTCGCCGATATTTTCCCTACGGTTCCGCGCCTGGCGGTGACGGCCACCGCCGACGCCCGCACCCGCGAGGACATCCGCGCCGAACTGCGCCTTGAGGGCGCCAAGGAGTTCGTCGACAGCTTCGCCCGGCCTGAACTGATCCTGTCGGCTGTGCGCAAGACCGGTCGCGGCAAGAAACAGGTGCTGGACATGGTCCAGGCCCGGCGCGGGCGGTCCGGCGTGGTCTATTCCGGCTCGAGGGACGGCGCTGACGGGCTGGCGGCCGAGCTGGTCGAGGCGGGCGTGCCCGCCCTCGCCTATCACGCCGGCCTCGACAAGCAGGTTCGCGCCGATCGGCTGACCAAATTCCTGGACGCCGATGAGGCGGTGATGGTGGCGACCATCGCCTTCGGCATGGGGGTCGACAAGCCGGACGTGCGCTATGTGATCCACGCCGACCCGCCGGCCGCCATCGAGGCCTATTGGCAGGAGATCGGACGCGCCGGCCGCGACGGCGAGCCGGCCGAGGGGATCACTCTCTATTCCGCGGCCGACCTCAGCTGGGCCTTGCGCCGGATCGAAACCCGCGAGCTCAGCGACGAGGTGCGCATGGTGCAGGTGCGCAAGGCCCGCCAACTCTACGCCATGCTGGAGGGCATGGGTTGTAGAGCCGCCGCCGTGCGCCGCTATTTCGGTGAGACCGGGGTCGAGCCCTGCGGCCAGTGCGACCTCTGCGTCTCGCCGCCGGCCGCAGTGGACGCCAGCCTGGCGGCCCAGAAAGCCTTGTCGGCCGTGCACCGGCTGAGCGGGCGCTTCGGGCGCGGGCGGGTGGTCGACCACCTGCTGGGCAAGACCAAGGACCCGACCCCGTTCGAGGCTGGCCTGTCAACCTTTGGAGTCGGGACAGAATTCAGTCCGGGCGGCTGGCGCGACCTGATCGACCAGTTGCTGTTCGAAGGCCTGATGCGCGAGGATCCCAACGACGGGCGCCCCTTGCTGGCCCTGGGCGATGGCGAGGCCGTGCGCGCCGTCTATCGCGGGGAGCGCAAGGTCCAGTTGCGCCGCGCGCTTGAAGCGCACGACCCGACCACCCGCTCCGGGCGTCCACGCAAGTCCCGTGGCGGTGTTCCCCTGGCCGTGGACCCGGCCGACATGGCCCTGTTCGACGCTCTGCGCGCCTGGCGGCGCGAGGAGGCGGCCCGCCAGGCGGTGCCGCCCTACGTCATCTTCCACGACCGCACCCTGGCCGAAATGGCCGAGGTCAAGCCGCGCCAGCGCTCGGCCCTGGGCAGCATCGGCGGCGTCGGCCAAGGCAAGCTCGAACGATATGGGGATGCGATTTTGGCCCTGGTGGCGAACTATTGAGAGTGGACGGCTCTACCCCTCGGCCGGGATAGAGCCCAGGGCTTCTTCCAGCTCCAGGAAGCTGGGCTGGGCCGGGCTCGGCACGCCGCCGCGGCCGATTTCGACCGAGATCTGGGCGGCGTTGCCGTGCAGGTGGGCGACCAGCACCGCCTGGATGATCTTGTAGAATGAACTTTCCTCGTCGACGACGTCCTTCATCCGCGCCGCCAGCGGCCCGACCATGCCATAGGCCAGGAACACGCCGAGGAAGGTGCCGACCAGCGCCCCGCCGATCATGGTGCCCAGCACCTCCGGGGGCTCGGTGATCGAGCCCATGGTCTTGATCACCCCCAGCACCGCCGCCACGATCCCCAGGGCCGGCAGGCCATCGGCCAGGCTGGACATGGCGTGCGAGGGGCCGAGCGCCTCGTGGTGGTGCTTTTCCAGCTGCTTTTCCATCGCGTCCTCGACCTGGTGCGGATCCTCCAGGTTCATGGTCATCATGCGAAGGGTGTCGCAGATGAAGTCGATGGCGAAATGGTCCTTCATCAGCTTGGGATAGCGCGAGAAGATCGTGCTTTCGGTGGGCTTTTCGATGTGGCTTTCCAGGGCGATGACGCCCTTGGACTTCATGGTCTTGGTTAACAGGAACAGCAGCGACAGCAGATCCTTGTAGTCCTGCGCCTTCCACTTGGGCCCCTTGAAGGCGCCGGAGAGGCCCTTGCCCATGCCCTTGATGGTGCTGATCGAGTTGGAGATCAGGAAGGCGGCCACGCCCGCGCCCAGGATCGCCATCAGCTCGTGCGGGGCGGCCTCGATGATCACCCCCATCTTGCCGCCGGAGATGATGAAGCTGCCGAACACCAGGCCGAACAGCAAGACGATGCCGATGATCTGAAACATGAAGGCCTGCGGGTCCCCGTTCTGGCAGGCGGCCAACATCGCCGTTATTGCTTAATTCCACGTTTGCGACACGCCTTGCGGACAAGGATCGCCGGTCTATGGTGCGGCGCACATGGACAAGCTTGAGAGCCGCCCAGCCGGGGCGACGGCAGGAACGGCGCAGACCCGCGAACAGGCCGAGGGCCAGGTTCGCTCGCGCTCGTTCGCTATTCTATTCTGGGTTTCGGTGATCACCGCGGTCGGTAATACCGGCATGCAGTCGGTGCTGCCGGCGATCGGCCGCACCATCGGCATTCCCGATCCCATGGTGGCGGCGATCTTTTCCCTATCGGCGCTGCTGTGGGCCGTAAGCTCGCCGATCTGGGCCCGGGCATCAGACCGCCATGGGCGCAAGCCGCTGATTCTATTGGGTCTTGTCGGCTTTGTGCTGTCCATGGCCCTGTGCGGCCTGGTTGTGGGGGCGGGCCTGCGCCACCTGGCGACGCCGATGGTGATCTTTGTGTTGTTCCTTTTGGCGCGGGCGCAGTTCGGGCTGTTCGGATCGGCCGCCAATCCGGCGACCCAGGCCTATGTGGCCGAGCGCACCAGCCGCGATGAGCGCACCCAGTGGATGTCGACCCTGGCCGGCGCCTTCGGCCTCGGCACCATCATCGGGCCGCTGATCGCCACCCTGTTCGTTCTACCCATTGTGGGGCTCGCAGGGCCCATGCTGGCTTTCGCCCTGATGGCGGTCGCCATGCTTGGGGTCGTGGCCCGTTGGCTGCCCGAGGAGGACATCCCCGCCCCATCGAAGCACCACGATCGTTCGGCGCCGGGTTCCACGCCGCCGATCAGGTCCGTCACCCTGTGGCGCGATCCGCAGCTGGTCCCGTTCCTGGTCTATGGCTTCTTGGTCGCCTCGTGCCAAACGGCCATGGGCCAGACTCTGGGCTTTCTGATCATCGACAAGACCCACGAGAGCCCTGCGGCCTCGCTGAACTATATCCGCATGGCCATGATGATGGGGGCCATAGCCGGGCTCCTGGCGCAGTGGGGCCTGATCCGCATGTTCCGCATGAGCCCGCGCGACCTGTTGCGCTGGGGCGTGTGCTTGGCGGCGGGGGGCAATCTGCTGATCGCCTTCGCGCCGGACTATTGGACCGTGGTCCTGGCCTATACCCTCTCAAGCCTGGGCTTCAGCTTCGCCCGCCCTGGCTTCACCGCCGGCGCCTCGCTGTCCGTGCCTCTGGAGGACCAGGCCCGCGCCGCCGGCGCCATAGCCGCGGTCAACGGGGTCAATGTCGTACTCGCCCCCGTGTTCGTGAAGCTCTACGAGATGGTGGCCCCCGCCCCGTTTCTCCTGTGCGCAGCCATCCTGATCGGCCTGGCTGTGTTCGCCTATAACAACGGCGTCCTGCGCCGAGCCGGCGAGGGCGCCACCAGCGAGGACGAGGCGACCAACTCGATCCTGGAAAAGAGCGAGGAGGCGGGAAGCGCTTAACCTGCCGGCTGTGGCCCTTGCCCCGCTTCCGCCCGCAATCTCTGGACCAGGTCGATCGACAGGTACCCATCCGCGGGCAGGCCCTTCGCCTTCTGCCAAGCGCGCAGGGCCGAGCGGGTCTTGGCGCCGATCAGGCCGTCGGCGGCGCCGGCGTCGAAGCCGAGCTTGACCAGGGCGGTCTGGGCGTCGCTGCGGTCAGCCAGGGACAGGGGGGTCTCGGGCGGCCAGGCGGCCAACACCGGGGCGCGGCCGGCGATGCGATCGGCCAGCAGCCCCACCGCCAGGGCGTAGGACAGGGCGTTGTTGTACTGGCGGATCACGAAATGATTGGGCAGGGCCAGGAAGGCCGGCCCCTTGGCCCCCACGGGCGTCAACAGCACCGCGTTTTCCGCCGCGTCCGCCGTGCTCCAGGCGAGGCCATCGGCCGTGCGCAGGCCAAGCTTGGTCCAGGCCTGCAGGGGCTGGGCCGGTCCTTCGCAGAGGCCATAGTCGAATCCGGCCGGCAGGATCATTTCCCGCGCCCACAGCTCGCCCGGTTTCCAGCCGGCCTTGGCCAGCAGGTTCGCCGCCGAGGCCAGGGAGTCCTCGGCCGAGCCCCAGATGTCCCGCCGTCCGTCGCCGTCGGCGTCGACGGCCGTCGAGAGATACTGCGTGGGTTCGAACTGCGGCTGGCCCAGCGCCCCGGTCCAGGAGCCGCGCAACTGAGCCCGACTGGCGTCGCCGGCCTGGAGGATCTGGAACAGGGCGATCAGTTGGCCCTCGGCCCAATCGGTGCGGCGGCCGCTTGCGGCCAGGGTCGCCAGGCTGCGCAGGGCGTCATAGTCACCCTGGACCGTGCCGAAGGCGGTCTCCACCGCCCAGATGCTGAGGAGGATCTCAGCCGGCACACCATAGCGGCGTTGGATTTCAGGCAGCCAGTCCAGCTGAGCCAGCTTGCGCCGGCCGGTCGCCACGCGATCCTCGCTGACGATCCCCCGCACATAGTCGCCGAGCGGCTTGGCGAATTCCGGCTGGCGGGTCTCGAGCGCCAGAATCCGCGGGTCGGGGTTCAGGCCGTCGAATTCGCGGGCCAGCAGATCCGCGGGCAGGCCCTCGGCCAGGGCCCTGACCATGAAGCGGGACCGCCAGGCGTCGAACTGGAGGTCCCCCGTGGGGCCGGGCGCCGAGACCTGGGTGTCGGGCGCCGCCGGAGCGGGCCCCAGAGGCGGCGGCAGGGTCGATGGCGCCGCCGTACTCGCCAGCGTCAACAACAAGAAAATACGCCGATCCATGCTGCGACAAGCTTAAAGACTCCTGCGCGGTTGCGGAACCGGATTTCGACACGCGCCGGGCTTGCCGGCGCAGGCCGGAATTGACTCCGCGGCCCAGCCGGCCTATACGCCCGCGCTCCAATTCAAACGGGAACCGGGCGCGATGTCCCGCGCCCACCTCCAAAGAGACCGGTCATGAAGGTTCGTAGCTCGCTCAAGTCGCTCAAGACCCGCCACCGCGACTGCAAGCTGGTCCGTCGCAAGGGTCGCGTCTATGTGATCAACAAGACCGATCCGCGCTTTAAGGCCAAGCAGGGCTGAGCCCTTTTTCGGCTAGCGTATGAGTGCGCATCCGACCGGCGTCCTATGGGACGTCGGCAATGTGATGGTGCGCTGGGACCCGCGCACCCTCTATTCCAAGATCTTTCCCGACCCGGTCGAGCGTGATCGGTTCCTGGACCAGGTCTGCACCCAGGCCTGGCATGTGGAGCACGACCGCGGCCGGCCCATGGCCGAGGGAGTCGCCGAACTCACCGCCCGGTTTCCCGACCACACCCCGGCGATCGCCGCCTGGAAGGATCGCTGGTGGGAGATGTTTTCGGGCTCGATCCCTGAGACTGTGCAGGCCATCGACGCGCTGGCGCAGCGAGGCGTTCCCATGTTCGGCCTGACCAATATGGGCGCCGAGGTCGCGCCCGGGATCTTCGCCATGGACCCGGCTTTTCGCCAGCTGCGGCTGATCGTGGTGTCTGGCGAGGTCGGCCTGCTCAAGCCCGATCCGCGCCTTTTCGCCCTGGCGCTCGAGCGGATCGGCCGTCCGGCCCAGAGCCTGCTGTTCGTCGACGACAATCCCCAGAACATTGAAACCGCTTCGGCGATGGGATTCGCCACCCATCATTTCACCGATCCGGGGGCCTTGGAGCCAGCGCTGCGGAGCCACGGGCTGCTTTAAGGCGGGGGCCTGCCTACCTGTCGACCACCTCGCGCCAAACCCGGCGTACGATGGAGAGGTCGGGGCTGACGTCCCGGGTCAGGTCGTACTCGGTCTCGAAACGCACGCCGACCTCCTCGCCCCGGCGCCAAGCCAGGCGGCACCGATAGGCGAGATTGCGCTTGATCACGATCAGCCACACATCGCGCGGCAAGCTCGCAGCTAAGCTGGTCCGCAGCTTGGCGCCGCCGGAGGACAGGTTGCGGATGGCGCAATCGGCGGTCAGGCTGTGTTGGCCGAACACCAGCTTGCCTGACAGGAGGGTTCGCAGACGGGGCTCCCGCCGACGCGCATTTTCGCCCGCGGGATCGTCAACTACAGTGGCGCCGGCCCGATCCATAAGGCCCGTCATGCCGCAACCGGGGTTTCGCGGGTCTTAATTCGGGCGCCCGGCGACCAAGCGCCACAGCCAGGAACGACAGGGGCGCTGCGCCTAGAGCGCCTCCGCCATGGTCCGGAATTGAGAGGGGCACAGGAACCTGCCGGCCAGGGATCCGTCGCGCAGATAGATGTGGATTTCAGCGGGTTCGCCCTTCTGGGCCAGATTGCCGCCCAACTCGCGAGCGGCGGCTTCAGCCTTGGCGCCACTCCTGAAAAGCATGGCGTTGCCGGCGACCTCGTGCTGCACAGTCCATCCGCCCGGAATAGGCGCAACGGTAATCACCTGAACCATATGTTCCTCCGGTCGATCTTGGCTGTCGGATTGGGGTAGTGGCTAGGTAGGGGCCTTATAGCCCAGACCCGACACGAGCGGCGCCCGTGAATCGACCAAGACACGCATAAGACGCATCAGAAACGCGTGAACGAGCCTGTTCACAGCGCGAAACCCCTTGTGACCACGGGCACAGCTTGTGACCACGACCTTGGCGAGAGTCGCACTCAGTAAAGCTTTGCGCCAGCGACGCCATCGCCCCAGGAAAATACGCCGATATCATCGCCGTCGACCCCTGGCCGACATCCGCCAACTGGGGCAGGTCAAGTTCGTGATGAAGGCTGGTGTGGTCTACCGTCAGGGCGGGGAGCTGGTGGCGCGGTGAAGGCGGATTGAACCACGAAGCACACAAAGCGCACGAAGGGAGCGGCTACGCTCCGCGCGAAGCGCCATTCACCGCGTCGCCGCTGGCCGGCCTTCCAGCTCTTCGTGTTCTTTGTGTGCTTCGTGGTTAAACAGCCTTCGCCCTACTGAGTGTAGTAGTCGCGATATTCCTTGGCGTAGTAGCCGATGTCGCCATAGCCCGAGCGGATCTGCTCCTTCATGTCGACCTGTGTCAGGGCGACGCCGGCGACGCGGGCGCCGGAGAATTGCAGCATCTTGATCGATTTCTCGACCGCCTGATGGGCCGTGCGACGCCAGCGGGCCAGGACCAGCACGCAGTCGGCCTTGGGCGCGATGACGCGCGTGTCGGCGACGGCCAGCACCGGGGCGGTGTCCAGGATCACGACCTCGAACCGCTGGCGCAGATGTTGCAGCAGCCGGTCCATTGGCGCGCCGCTGAACACGTCCCGCGGAGAAGAGGCGCCCTCGGCCGAGGCGGTCAGGAAGTAGGCGTTGGTCAGCTGGTCCTTGATCAGGCCGGCTTCCAGGCTGGCGGCGCCGCTCAGCACCTCCAGCAGCCCGACCTTGTTTTGCAGTCCCAAGTGCAGGTTGATCGCCCGCCGGCGCAGGTCGCAGTCCACCACCACCACTGATGCGCCGGCCATGGCGATGACACGGGCGAGACAGATGCTGGTGGTGCTTTTGCCTTCGCCGGGGAAGGAGGAGGTGATGGCGATGACCTGCGAAGTCTCCCCGCCCGCCTTGCCGGCCGCGATCGCCGCGCGCAGGTTGCGGAACGCCTCGGCATAGGCTGACAGGGGCCGCTCGACCACATAGTTGGTCGGCGACAGGCGTGCGCGGGCGATAGTCTTGTCGGTGATGGTCGAGGCCAGCATCGGGATCGAGCCGACGTCGGGCAGATCGAACAGGGCCTCGACTTGATCGGCGGTGAACAGGCGGTTCTCGAACATCTCCAAGAGCAGGATGGCGCCGAAGCCCGCGCCGACCGCCGCCACCAGCCCTAAGGCCAGGTTCAGGATCCACATGGGCGAACTCATCTTGGTCGGGGTCTTGGCCCTGGAGATGACGCGGCTGTCCGACTGTTCGATGCCCTGCTGGGCCGTGGTCTGTTTGAAACGGTCGAGGAATGATTGGTAGAGCGTGCGCGCCGAGTCCGCGTTGCGCTCCAACTCGTTCAGCTTCACGCCGGCCGAGTTGTTCGCCACCAGGGTGCCCTTGGACTGCGACAGGCTGGCCTGGATCGAGGCGGTGCGCTGGCGGGCCACCTGGGCTTGGGCCTGCAGGTTGGAGATCACCCGCTTGATTTCGGCCTGGATCTGGTTGTCGATGTCGTTCAACTGCTGTTTGGCGCGCAGCAGTTCGGGGTGGCGGGGGCCGTAGCGGGCTTCGAGGTCGGCGACCTGGCGGCTGACCTCGGCGCGCTGGGCGCGCAGCTGCTGGATCACCTGGGAATTCAGCGCCTCGCCGACGTCGTCGCCCGTGCTGCCCCGCGCCATTTGGTTCTGGGCGGTGTTCAGCCGCGCCACCTGTTCAGCCTCCTGGGCCTTGGTGGCGGCCAACTGGTTGTTCAGATTGGAGATTTCCTGCTCGGTGAGGGTGTTGCCCTCGGCGCTGAGCAGGCCGTTGGCGGCCTTGTAGCGTTCGACGGCGGATTCAGCGGCGACCACTTGGTCGCGCAGGCCGGCCAGGCGGGAATTCAGCCACTGGTTGGCGCGCTCGGTAGCCTCGAACTTGGCGTCCAACTGCTCGAGCAGGTACTTGTCGGCATAGGTGTTGGCCACCAGCGCCGCCTTCGTCGCCGTATCGGCCTGATAGCCGACCTCGATCACATAGGTCAGTCCCGAGCGGGTGACCTTCAGGTGCTTGAGGACGTTGTCGATGACCTTTTCATGCGCGATCTGGGCCTTCAGCGCTTCGCTGGGCTCCTGCTTTCCGGTGATCGCATCGACCAGGCCGTGGATGGCGCCGATGACCGCCAGCTTGATGGGCCGCAGCAGGCCCGGCGGCCGTGCGTCGTGATTGAAGAACGGGTCGCGGTCGAGGTTGAGCTCCGCATCAACCTTTTCCGCCAGGTCGCGCGACTGGAGTACGGCCACCTCGGTGTCGACGGTGAACGGATCGCTGGGCAGCCCGCCCATCACCTCTTGTTCGTTGACCACCGTCTGCTTGTGCTGGTCCAGGATCACGTCAGCTGAGCCCGTATAGAGCGGGAACCACAGCTGCATGGCGATGGTGACGATGACCGCCAGCGCGAAAACAGTCGCGGCGACGATCATGAAGGTCGTCTGCCGCCGCCGGAACAGGGCCAGATAACGCTGGATGTTCAACGTCGCGGGCGCGGACGGCTTCAGATTATCCAGCAGTCCGGACAGGTTTTGCCGGGCGACCAGACCTTCAGGCAGATGCGTGTTCATACGTCGTGACTACTCCTGGCCGGCTGACCATCACGTAGACGCCCCAGGCGTCTAGCCGTAGCCTATGAGGGCTGCGGGGGGAAGTCGGCAATGGGTAACCCCCCAATGGCTGAGCCGTTGGGCGGAACTGCACAGCTCATAGCCGATCTTGTGCGGCGCAGCATGCATTAGAACGCGCAAAGGCGGTTTTTGAACCCGATCACCATCGCGCCGTCGCGCATGTTAAGGAAGATTTGTAAGGCCTCGTCACCGTCAGGCTGGTCTCCTGGCCGCCGCCGGTCTATCAGGCGGTCGTCCCGGAATGGAATTCGGAGTCACCATGTTCGCAGCGCCGCGCGCCGATCTTTCCGCCAACACCCTCGCCTATGAGAACACCCCCCTGGTGAAGGCGACGGGCTTTCGCGAATACGACGCCCGCTGGCTGTTCGGACCGGATATCAATCTCCTCGGGATCCAGGCCCTGGGGCTGGGCCTCGGGACCTATATCCACGAGCTGGGCCAGTCGAAGATCGTGATCGGGCATGATTTCCGCTCCTATTCCCTTTCGATCAAGCAGGCCCTGACCTTGGGCCTCTTGGCCGCGGGCTGCGAGGTGCTGGACATCGGCCTGGCCCTCTCGCCCATGGCCTATTTCGCCCAGTTCGACCTCGATGCGCCTTGCGTGGCCATGGTCACCGCCAGCCACAACGAAAACGGCTGGACCGGCGTCAAGATGGGCGCTCAGCGGCCCCTGACCTTCGGACCCGACGAGATGGGCCGGCTGAAGACCATCGTGCTGTCGGGCGCGTTCCAGGAGCGGCCGGGCGGCAAGCTGACCCGCGTCGATGGCGTGATGGAGCGCTTCATCGCCGACGTGGCCGCCCGCGTGTCCCTGACCCGCCCCCTGAAGGTGGTGGCCGCCTGCGGCAACGGCACCGCCGGCGCCTTCGCCCCCGACGCCCTGCGCCGCATGGGCGTGGCCGAGGTGGTCGAGATGGACTGCGAACTCGATTGGAGCTTCCCCAAATACAATCCCAACCCTGAAGACCACGCCATGCTCATGTCGATGGCCGCGACGGTGCGCGAGACGGGCGCGGACCTGGCCCTGGGCTTCGATGGCGACGGCGACCGCTGCGGGGTGGTGGACGACGAGGGCGAGGAAATCTTCGCCGACAAAATCGGCCTGATGCTGGCCCGCGACCTCGCCCCGCGCCATCCGGGGGCCAAGTTCATCGTCGATGTGAAATCCACCGGCCTCTACGCCACTGACCCGATCCTGTCCGCCAACGGCTGCACCACCGTCTACTGGAAGACCGGCCACAGCTACATCAAGCGCAAGACCGCCGAGATCGGCGCCCTGGCCGGGTTCGAAAAGAGCGGACACTTTTTCCTGAGCGGCGAGCTTGGCCGCGGCTACGATTGCGGCCTGACCGCGGCGGCGGCGATCCTGGCCATGCTAGATCGCAATCCAGGCAAAAAGCTGAGCGACCTGAAAAAGGGCCTGCCGGTGGCTTGGACCTCGCTGACCATGTCGCCACACTGCGCCGACGAAACCAAGTACGGGGTCGTGGACGCTGTGACCAAGGAGTATCAGGCTCTGGCCGGCGCCGGAGGCGAGATCCTCGGCCGCAAGATCGCCGAGGTGATCACGGTCAACGGCGTGCGCGTGGCCCTGGACGACGGCTCGTGGGTGCTAGTGCGCGCCTCCTCCAACAAGCCCGAGATCGTGGCGGTGGTGGAAAGCACGCGCTCCGAGGACGACATGCGCGCCCTGTTCCGCCAGGAGATCAAGCCGCGCTTGGCCGCCCATCCTGAAGTCGGCGCCTATAACCAGGAGATCTGAGCCCTTCATGAGCCAGAGAATTCGCAAGGCGGTGTTGCCGGTGGCGGGCCTTGGCACGCGCGTGCTGCCCGGGGCCAAGACGGTGGCCAAGGAACTTTTGAATGTCGTCGACCGCCCGATCATCTCCTATGCGGTGGCCGAGGCGCGGGCGGCGGGGATCGAGCACTTCGTCTTCGTGACCGGTCGCGGCAAGCAGGCGCTGGAGGACTATTTCGACCATCACGTCGAGATGGAGGCCCAGCTGAAGGCCAAGGGCAAGACCGAGCTCCTGGACGAACTGCTCGGTGAACTGCCCAAGCCCGGTGAAATGAGCTTCGTGCGGCAGATGCAGCCCCTGGGGCTCGGCCATGCCGTCTGGTGCGCGCGAGATGTGGTGGGGAACGAGCCCTTCGCCGTGATCCTGCCGGACATGGTGATGGACGCCCAACCCTCGGCGCTGACCCAGGCGGTCGAGGCGCATAGCGAGGTCGGCGGTAACCTGATCGTGGTCGAGCCGGTGCCCGAAACCGAGACCCACAAGTACGGCATCGTCGCCCTGGAGCCCGGCGAGGGGCGGCTGAGGCGCATGACCGGCATGGTGGAAAAGCCGCCGAAGGGGACAGCGCCCTCAAACCTGATCGTCAGCGGCCGCTACATCCTGCAGCCTGAGATCTTCGACATCCTGGCCAACCAGGAAAGCGGCGCCGGCGGCGAGATCCAGCTGACCGACGCCATGGTCAGGTTGATGGCCGACCAGGGTTTCTACGCCCTCGACTATGAGGGAACGACCTATGACTGCGGCGATAAGATCGGCCTCCTGAGGGCCAATGTCGCCCTGGCCCTCAAGCGCCCGGATCTCGGCGCCGCGGCGCGCGAGGCGGTCGAAGGGTTGTTGCGAGGGGCATGAGAAACTCACCACTCATCCCTGCGAAAGCAGGGATCCAGGAGCGGCGGGCTGAAATTCGTGGATGAATATGGATCCCCGCCTTCGCGGGGATGAGCGGCAAGTGGGGAGATTTCCTTGGAATCCATCCTGGTCGCCGGCGGGGCCGGCTATGTCGGCTCCCACGCCTGCAAGGCCCTGGCCAAGGCCGGCTACCGACCGGTGACGATCGACAGCCTGGTCACCGGCCATGCCGACGCCGTCAAGTGGGGTCCGCTGGTCCGGGCCGACATCCGTGACGCCGACGCGGTGCGCCGCACGGTGCGGGAGCATGGCGTCACGGCGGTGATGCACTTCGCCGCCTCGAGCCTGGTGGCCGAATCGATGGTCAAACCCGAGCTCTATTACGAGAACAATGTCATCGCGACCTTGCGCTTCCTGGAGGCCCTGACCGCCGAGGGGATCAGGCAGATCGTCTTCTCCTCCACCGCCGCCGTCTATGGCGCGGTCGAGGCGGAACTGATCTCGGAAACCGCGCCACTGGTTCCCACCAACACCTATGGCGAGACCAAGCGGGCGATCGAGGGGGCGCTGGGATGGATGGCCCCGGTGCATGGGTTCGCCTGGGCCGCCCTTCGCTATTTCAACGCCGCCGGCGCCGACGAGGACGGCGAGATCGGCGAGCGCCACGACCCCGAGACCCACCTGATCCCGAACCTGGTGCGGGCGACCCTGGGGACCGGTCCCGGGCTCAAGGTGTTCGGGACCGACTATCCGACCGCCGACGGCTCGGCGGTGCGCGACTATATTCACGTCGCCGACCTGGCCGACGCCCACCTGGCCGCGCTGAAATGGCTGAGGGCCGGGGAGCCTGGGCGCGGCCGCCCGTTCAATCTGGGAACCGGCAAGGGTCTGTCGGTGCTGGAGATCGTCAGGGCCGGAGAGCGGGTGCTGGGCAAGACGCCGCCGCATGAACTCGCTGGCCGCCGCCCGGGCGATCCGCCGCGCCTGGTGGCCGATCCCTCCGCCGCTCAGGCGGCCTTCACTTGGCTGCCCAGCCGCTCGGATGCGGACACCCTGATCCGCACGGCGGCGGCGTTCGAGCGGTCGCGGGCGTAATCCGGCTCCTTCCGCCTATTCGCGGTCGAACACGTCGCCGCGCCAGGAGGATTGGAAGGCCTCGGCCACGGCGGCGGTTTCGAAGCGGAGGTGATGGATCACCTCCATTCCGTGCGGCTCGGCCCAGTGAATGGTGAAGCCCTCGTCGTTCGAGAAGGTGTGGCTGTCCAAGAACCGATTCAGGCTCCGCTTGAAATCAGCGGAGGTTTCGGCGGGGGTCCTGATCTCGACGTCCACGGCGCATCTCCAGGCGAAACAGAGGTCGCGTTCAGCGACCGGTTGAGGCGGCCTGACCGAGGCGTTTCCGCACAGCAGGCTGCCACAAACACCGAATCTCGCAAGATCCGGGCCACCAAATCCCCTGACCCAGCAGTCTTTGCCTAGCAGTATGGCGCCGCCAGGGGCAAGCGGTTCGGGAAACGGCACAGGTTTCCCCGGTCGCGTCGCGCACCAAACTTCAAACTGATCAGGTTCCATGAATTTGGCCTAGTTCAATCCAAATTCATCGTGATCGGCGTCACACCGTCAGCGAATCTCGCGCGGGTCGAACAGGCCGCGGAATCTCTCGGCGACGATCGGGGCCAGGGCCGCCAATATGCCGCCGATGTCCGCCTGGGCCGCCGACACCGCCCAAATTCGGTGTTCGGACGGGAGCACGCGGATCAGTTCGAGCAGGGCGGCGAACAGGGCCATGCCCGCGCCGAGCCGCATCAGCTTCGCCCGCGGCAAGGCGGCGGCGGCCATCACCGTGGCGACATAGAAGGCGGCGAAGTGTTCGAGGTGGCGCGAAAACAGGATTCTCGGCGTCCAGCCCGGCGGGGCCAGCGCGGCGAAGATCACCGCCGCCAGCGACAGCAGGAACCCGACGCGCACGACGACGGCCCAGGCCCCATTGTCGGGATAATAACCCAACCGCTGCACGCTTTTCCTCCAGTTGCGGACAGCATACCAAGCCATGCAGAAAGGCCTACCCCGTCCGTAGGCGGTATCCGTCCTAGCCAGTGCGGGGCGCCATGAATAAGGCGGGACGTGAAAGGTCGCTTGGCGATCCCGTCGCCGCGCGGTCTTGAAGCCGCGTCTTGATCGGATAGGCCGAGCTTAGGGCCATTTTCGGGCCGAAGGACCAAAGAAAAGCCGCCCGCGGAGAACTCGCGGGCGGCTGGTGTTTGATTTTGGTTCAGGTGGCCCGTGGGCCGCCCGGATCGATTCCGATCAGCCTAGAAGCTGGTCGAGATGCGCCCGTAGAAAAAACGGCCGGTCATGTCGAACGGCCCGGCCAGCGTGTTGCACTTACAGATGCCGTCGCCGCTCAGGAACGGCGGATCCTGGTCGGCCAAATTGTCGATGCCCAAGGTGAGGCGGGTCTTCTTGGCGAACCCAAAATCACTGAAGGTATAGCTTGCGCTTATGCGGTGGTAGAACAAATCCGGAATAAAATTCCCGCCGACGTGGCCGCCGGCTGTTGGGTCGAAGTTTTCCGTGTGTTCGAAATATTGTGTTTCCCAATGGAAAGTCCAAGCATCCATACGATAGTCCAGTTGAACCTTGCCCTTCCATTTCGGTTGGATCGACTCGTTAGCATACAGGAAATAGCCGGTGTATTGGTTATTCGTCCCATCTGGATTCTGGGTCGTATGCGCAAACTGTTGACTAGCTTCCAGGTCGAAGTGAAGCGATCCCTTTATCGGCAAATCCAGGTGAGCGGCGGCAGTGTCGTAGCTAATTTCGTAGTCAATCCCTTCATTGCGTTCGGTGCCGAAGTTCGTATTCAGACTATTGATCTGGATGATATTGCCGACACCGTCTCGCGTGATCAGGTTACAGAACGCTTGGTTTTGCGCGGGGCCATAGCAACCCAATAAAACGAGATCAGGATTGGTATTTCCTACAATACCCCCGGCGAATATGGTATTTTTGATTCTAATATTATAATAATCTGCAGATATAACTAAGCCTGGAACCCAGCGCGGTGAGATTACAAGGCCTGCGGTATAGGATTCGGACTGTTCAGGTTGCAGTGCCGGATTGCCACCTTGCAGGACCTGGGTCTGACTATCTTTAACATTATCTTGCGTGGGTAGGAAGTTTGTAACCGCGGCGCCACCGTTGACAGCCTTTGAGCAAGTAGATCCGGCGGTTAGAACTCCCTTACCTACGCTGCTGTTGTTATTAAAGTTTGCAGCGCGAGTATCGCACGGATCGCCAGAGGCGGTGATGTCGCTTATACCCTGCCCAGAAAATAGCTCGGAAACTGAAGGCGCACGGAAGCCGGTTGCGTAAGAACCGCGGAAACGAAGATCCCTCACGATCTCCCAGTTTACACCGACCTTGTTGGTGAAGGCGCCGCCAAAGTTCGAATAGTGGTCGTAACGGACGCTGGGCGTAACCGTCAGGTCCTCTGCAAACGGCAGACCCTTGAGCAGCGGAATGTTAAGTTCACCGAATACGCTGCCGACATTGTAGCCGCCGGACGTCGGGGCTGTCGGGTTCGGCGCGTAACCAGCCTGGACGAGATCCGAAGGCGTGTCCGCAGCATGTTCACGGCGAAGCTCGCCACCTACGGCAGCCTTGACCGTGCCGAACGGCAAGTCGAACACCGGTCCGGTGATGTTGGCGTAGGCGTAGTCTTCTTCCGACGTGTTCACGTCGACGTTGTCGAAGGTCAGGTATTTGACCTGGGCCGGGGTGAAGATGTTCGGGCCGTTGAAGAAGTTGGGGATCACATTCGGCACACTGTTGCCGAAGGAGTCGGTGACGCAACCGCTCGGCACGTCAACGCAGGGGGCCTGGCCGGTGATCTGGGCCAGATGCTGGAAGTTGCCTTCGTTCCTCGTATCGTACCGGCTGGAGATCCGCTGGTAGACGAAACCGGCTTCCCAGTCGTAGTGGGCAAAGATTGTGCCCTCGAAACCGGTCCGCAGGCGATAGGTGTTGACGTCCTGGTGGTATAGCCGCGGACCGAACTGCGCCGGCGTCAGGTAGCCCAGAAAGCCGGACTTGTTGGGATCCGCGTTGACCACGTCGATGGGCGCGCCGGCGGCGAGGAAGCCAGGCGTCGTGGAGGGAATGAACAGCCCGGGATAGTTGGTTGACAGACCAGATGGCAACAACGGCTCGGGCCGCAGCGATTGATCTGAGGTCCGGTTGGTGAAGAAGCCCGAGGCGACAAACCGCAGATTGTCGGTGAGGTTATAGTGGGCGGTGAAGCTGAGCTGCTTGCGGTCGAGCCCGCTGCTCAAGTCGTTCCAGCCTGGCCCGCCAGCGTTCAAAAACACTTCTTGAGCGCCCGGGTCAAAGAACAGGTTCGGCGCGAGGCGGGCGACCGTGGGATCGGTGGCCGAACGCTTAACGCCATTGGCCCAGACAGTCACGATATCGCTATATTGTAGAAGGTCGAGCAGGCCGCGATAGGTTGAGCCAGGCTCGCCAGGCGAACCGATATGGGGATCGCTGGTCCAGGTGCGGCCGGATTGGGGAATGGCGTCGGTGTGATCCCAACTGATGGCGACCAACACATTGCCGCGGTCGCTGTCGACACCGACCGACGAGCTGATGCTGTAACTGGCGTCACCCTGCGCGGTCTGGCCATAATAAGCGTCCGCCGTCATGCCGTTGGCGTTCTTCTTGGTGATGATGTTGATCACCCCGCCGATTGCGTCGGCGCCATAGAGCGATGAGGCGCCGTCACGCAGCACGTCGATGCGGTCGACCATCGACACCGGTAGCGCGTTGAGGTCGGGGACCGATATCGTGGCCCCGAAGGTGGGGATCAACCGCTGGCCGTCGATCAGGACCAGGGCGCGCGTGGGCCCGAGGTTGCGGATGCTGACTTCCGAGGCCCCGACGCCGCCGTTGTTGCTGGCCTTTGAGGAGCCTGCGGTGAAGTCGGCTCCCGTCATGTGCGATAGCACGTCTTCGATCGTCGCCGCCTTGGTCAACTGGATCTGAGCCTGCGTCGCCACCGAGATCGGCGACGGGTTGGTCTGGTTGGACACCCCCTTAATACGCGTGCCGGTGACGACGATTTCGGTTGTGGGAGTCTCCGCGGCTGCGCCGGGCGCGGCAGGCGCGGTCTGGGCCTGTGCTGCGGACGCGGCCAGCGCCACGACCCCGCATAGCACCGTTGACGCGAGCAACCGGCCCCGCCTGGTGTTGATTTTCATGCTCTGACCCCTCTGAGGGAGCGCGTGCCATTCCGCGACGGCGCGCGCAAACTTGATGTGTCTCGGCCCTGTTGGCCCGATTGCGCGGGATCGTAAAAAGCTGATTTTTGGGGTCAATGCTCGCGCGCCGGGCGAATACGTTTCATGACGCCTATGTCACTTTTGAGTCACACTTGTAATAAACTTAGAAAGCCCTGCCCCATATTGGCCGAATTGTCGTCACAATAGGGCGAAAATGGCCATTAACTCGGCAATATGCGTGCGATCGATGCTGCCGCTGAAATCCGCGCCCGCCGCAATAGGAGCGCATCGATGCCACATTCGATAATTTTCTGTCGCGCGGCGGCCGGCCTGGCGACTGTCGGGGCGATTTTGTGGGCTGTGGGGGGCGTTGCGGCCGAGCGTCCCGCCGACCGCGCTCAGGTCTTCAAGAGCCTGGTGGATTGCCGAGCCGTCACCGATTCCGCCGCGCGGCTGGCCTGCTACGACGAGGCCGCCGCCGAGATCGACAAGGCTGAGGCCGGCGGTGACATCGTGGTCGTCGACCGGCGGCAGGCCCGGGCGGCCCGCCGCCAGGCCTTCGGCTTCAACCTGCCGACCCTGTCCATCTTTGATAAGGCGGCGACCCGGGAAGAGCTGAACGTGATCGACGCCAAGGTCGCCTTGGCCGGCCACGGCGCTGACGGGCGCTGGGTGATCACCATGGAGGACGGGGCGGTCTGGCGCGAAATCGGCGACCAGGAGCCCAACCTCGACGCCCGCCCGGGCAAGACGGCCCGCATCAGTCGGGGTAGCATGGGCAGTTACTTCGTCAAGATCGACGGTGTGTCCACACGGGTTCGGCGGGATCAGTAGTAAATTTGACCACGAAGCTTACGAATATCTGAATGGATTCAAAAGGCGAGAAGGCATAAACTGGGGCTAGACTCGTTATCCTGGAAGATAAACTTATTCTTTCCTCTTTGTGTTCTTCGTGTGCTTCGTGGTTGAATTTGAAATAGCGCCCGCACCGCGCCGCCAGCGGGGTGCGGCGGGGGTCGATTCGCCCTTCGCCTTGGTGATGATCTCTTTGAGCTTGACCGCCTGCATCATGGACAGAGGTTGGGACGTGGCGCCCTTGTCCGGGTCGGCGAAGGCGCGGCCATAGGTCTTGAGCCGATCCTCGACCGAGCCCAGGAATTCACCTTCCCATTCGCTCAGCTCGACCCCCGCGCGGGCCGCCAACCGCCGCGCGCGGCGCAGCGCGTTCAGCGCCGCCCGCTTGGCCTGGTCCTTGTGGTTTGGAGGCTTGGTCCTCACAGACCCCCGATCGCCGACAGATAGAGGTCGATCAGCGCCTCTTCCTCCTGCCGCTTGGCCTTGTCCTGCTTGCGCAGGCGGACGACCTTGCGCAGCACCTTGGTGTCGAAGCCGTTACCTTTCGCTTCCGCATAGACCTCCTTCAGGTCGTTGGCGACCGCGGCCTTGTCCTCCTCCAGGCGCTCGATGCGCTCGATGATGCTCTTGAGCTGGCTTTGGGCGGTGGCGTTGAGGACGTCGATGTCGGAGGAATCATCGGCCATGGGCGTAAGGGTCTTTCAAACTAGGGGTCGTCGACAGAGCGCGCGAACCTAGAGGGTTTTCGCGCGGACTGGAATTGCGCCCGGATGGAAAATCGCATCCCGCAACAGCTCAGGCCGCGAGCGTCATCGGCAGGCGCTCGGGATCATAGGCCGCTGTGGCGATCGGCGCAGACACCGGCCCGCAGACCCCGTGGCCGGTGATGAAGGGGGTGCGCCCCGCCAGGCAGGCCTTTAGCTCGGCGCGGGTTCGGATGTTGGTGAGCGCAGGCCAGACCCGCCGGCGTTTGAAGGCGTCACGGCGGCCCAGAAACCGGTTCAGGGCCGCCATCCTCTGCCGCTCATCCCCTTCGGGCAGGCGGAAGGTGACGCTTTCGGCAATCTCGGGCGGCAGAAAATCGATCTCGAAGCCGGCGTCGTCGACCTGCAGATCGATGACGGCGAAATGCCGGCTCAAGACATCGCGTATCTGGCGAAGGTGCTGAAAGTTCGGCGCGCGGGGGATCTCGTAGATCGCCGCCACCAACTGGTGGCGATGGGCCACGGGCAGGGCGCCGATTTGCTGCTCATAGATCGCCCGCGTCGAGCGGCGCATCAGCGAGGTGAAGCAGATCGGCAGGTACATTAGCCCCGGGACCCGGCTTTCAAGCAGCCGGGCGCCGGCATCCAGACAGGCCAGATCGTATTCTTCGGCATGGTCGTGCGGCATCTGGTCCGTGCCGTCGACCACGCTGTAGGGGAACTCGGCGGCCGACGAGCCGACCGTGATCGCATTGCCGACGAAGGCCTGGCGGGGAGGGCAGTAGATGCCGCGAAAGGACACGTGCAAAGCCCCGCCCTTGGCGCCTTTCGGCAATACGGTGGCCTGCGCCAGCGGGGCGCGCTCCAGGGTTCGCCAGTAGAGGCCCGGCGGCGCGCCGGGGGTGGCGCTGATCTTCAGTATTCGCCCGCCGAACGGGGTTGGCTGCAAGGGCTCGCGGGTGGCCGACCTGAGGCTGGCGTGGTCCATCTGCAGGAACAGCGCCGTGTCCGCCTCGTCCCCGTCGTGCAGCACCAGCGAAACCTCCCCGCCGAAGGTGGACGTGCCGAACAGCTTCAGCTGCAGCTCCTCGGCCAGGGATTCCAGGCGCGCCACATCCAGCTCAGTGGCCTTGGGGTCGGTCAGAATGAAACTGAACGGCGTCAGAAGGGCGTGGCGCTTTGGCCAGGACCAGCGCGATTCGAGAAAGGCGCTGGTGACCTTGGCCACCAGCGGTCCCAAGGCGTCCAGCTTGGCGTAGGTTTCGTCGCTGACATCCAGGACGATACGAAGACAGGCGGACGCGGGCATGGAGAGAGGCGGCGCTCCTATCGGGATCGGTTCCAGCCTAGCATGAAACACGTCATGATTGTGAACGCCCGACCGCAAGCTCGCCCTAAGAGTTACCAGGCGATTTTCCCGCCGAGGCTAAAGGCCTGGTCGGACTGACGCGAGCCGAACCTGCCGTCATAGTGGCCGAACAGGGTGATCCGGCTCGACGCGGCATAGGTGATCCCCGCCCCGACCAAGCCGGCGGAGCGCCCGGAATCCGCCCCCGTCACCGTGAATCGGTCCCCGGCAGATGTCGGTAGCCGAAATCCCGTCGGCCCCCTTACGCCTCCAGCTCGATGTCCCAGTAGAGGTAATCCAGCCAGCTTTCGTGCAGGTGGTTGGGCGGGAATCGCCGGCCGTGTTCCTGCAGCTCGTACATGTTCGGGCGGCGGGGGTGGTGGTGGGGGTGCATGCCGGCTTCGCGCGGGGTGCGGCCGCCCTTGTGCAGGTTGCACCGGGCGCACGCGGTGACGATGTTCTCCCAGGTCGTGCGCCCGCCGCGCGAGCGGGGGATCACGTGGTCGAAGGTCAGGTCATCCGGCGAGCTGCAGTACTGGCAGGCGAAGGCGTCGCGCAGGAACAGGTTGAACCGGGTGAAGGCCGGGGGCCGGTCCTGCGCCACATACTGCTTGAGCGAGACCACGCTCGGCAGCTTCATCTCGAAGGACGGAGAGTGGACCACGTGGTCGTAGGTCGAAACCACATCGACCCGGTCGAGGAACACGGCCTTGATCACTTCCTGCCAAGGCCATAGCGACAGGGGATAATAGGAAAGCGGCCGGTAGTCGGCATTGAGCACGAGGGCCGGCCAGCCCGACGGCGGGCGCTTAAGCACCTGCATGGGTGGACCCCCAGGTCGCTAGCCTGCCGGCGATACGCGCCGCCTGAACTGTACGCACGTGTGGACTGAAGACGAGCTCCTTCCTGACGGCGGCGCTCAAAAACCCCTCAGAATCACCTCGAGAGATTCGCGAGCGCCCACACCATAGGCGAAAACTGGCGACATCTCCATGTCAGGAATGTGATCGTTTGGCCAACAAATGGCCGGAAGGGAGGAATAGGAAGTTGCGAAGAGTAGAAAGCGTTGGGAGGAGCGAGGGGAGTCGCCCCTCCCGAGGAATGATAACCGGCATCCGACCGGTCGGGCCGTCAGACGCCGACCAGGGCGAGAGCGCCGGCCGTGAGCAGGCCGAGGGCGAGGAGGAAGAAGCCGCCGACGCGGTCCACGGTCAGTTCAAAGTTTGCGAGAGACATGATGATCGTCCTTTGCGAGATAAGGTCTTCAGGGGCGTCGCCGGGGGGAGCCGGCGACGGCTCGGATCATCGAAGCGTCTTGGGGAGAAGGTCGCAGCCCGATCTGAACGATGCTTAAATAGCATCGAACTGAACGATGTCAAGATCGATCTTTACGCCGTTCGGATTAAAAGTTAGAAAGGTTGCAGTTTGAGGGATGGAAACATGACGACTGCGGCGCTCGCCGAATCCAAACCCTATCATCACGGTGATCTTCGCCGCGCTTTGCTGCATGCCGCCGAGGCGGTGCTTGAGCGTGAGGGGCCAAACGCCCTGTCGCTGCGGGCCGTGGCGCGTGAAGCCGGCGTCAGCCCGGCCGCGCCCTATCACCATTTCAAGGACAAGAACGAGTTGTTGAACGCGGTGGCGACCGAGGGCTTCGTCCAGCTGAAACACGCTATGGCGGCGGCGACCAAGGACGCGCCCGCAGAGGAAAAGCGCCTGTGCATCGGCGTCGCCTATGTCGAGTTCGCCCAAGCCAATCCGGCTCTGTACCGGGTGATGTACGACTGCGCCCGCGACGGCGAGGCTCTGCCTGAAGACATGCATGTTGCGGAAGCCGAGGGCGGCTATCAGCTGGTCAAGGACACCATCAACGAGGCCGCGGGCGGACAGCTCGGCGAGTTGGACCTGGAACTGACCTGCATCGCGGCTTGGTGCGCGGTGCATGGCCTGGCGGAGATGTGCAAGTTCCACAAGTTCAAGCCGCTGAAGGAGATGATGGGCGGCGAGCGGGCCTTCCTGGAAGGGGTGCTGGGCCATTTCGGCGCGCTGAGCCCGGCCAAATCGGCCTGATCCTAAGGTGTTCGCCAGCCGCTTTGCGCCTTCGCCCAGCGGCCACCTGCACCGCGGCCACGCCTTTTCCGGCCTGATGGCGGCCAAGGCGGCGGAGGGCTTGGACGGCCGCTTCATCCTGCGCATCGAGGACATCGACGCCGAACGCTGCCGGCCGGCGTTCGAGGCGGCGATCTACGAGGATCTCGCCTGGCTGGGCCTTCGGTGGGAGACTCCGGTGCGCCGGCAGTCCGAACATCTGCCCGACTACCTGTCGGCGCTGGATCGCCTGCAGGCTCAGGGCCTGCTCTACCGCTGTTTCAAGACCCGGCGCGAGATCCTGGACGAAATCGCCCGCGCGCCGCACGGGGCGCCGCCGCCCTATCGCGGATCTCCGATTCCGGCCGACGAGGAGGCCAGGCTGCTGGACCAGGGCTCGGCCTACGCTTGGCGGCTGTCGCTGGAGGCGGCGCGGGGACGTCTCGGGACGGCTTGGGAAACCCTTTCCTTCGTCGAGGAGGGCATCGGCGCGAACGGCGAGTACGGCGTGATCGCGGTTCTGCCGGAGACGGCGGGCGATGTGATTCTGGCGCGCAAGGGGCTGGGTGTGGCCTATCACCTGGCGGTGGTGGTCGACGACGCCCTACAAGGAATCAGCCACGTGGTGCGCGGCCAGGACCTGTTCGAGGCGACCCATATCCAACGGCTGCTGCAAGCCCTGCTGGACCTGCCGGCGCCGGTCTATCGGCACCACCGGCTGTTGTTGGGCCCGGACGGCAAGCGCTTCGCCAAGCGCGACAAGGCGGAGACGCTGAGGGAGATACGGGCGCACGGGGTCAGTGCAGATGCGCTAAGAGCGGAGCTGGGGTTTCCGTAAGAATCCCCCTTCCCCGCCAGGAGGAAGGGGTTCCGGAAAGGATTACAACGTCCGCTTCACCTCTTCCACGGTGAAGCACTCGATGATGTCGCCAGCCTTGATGTCCTGGAAGTTGGCGAAGGCCATGCCGCATTCCTGGCCGGCGTTGACCTCGTTGACCTCGTCCTTGAAGCGCTTGAGCGTCTGCAGGGTGCCGAGCTCGAGGATGACCACGTCGTTGCGGATGATCCGCACGCGCGCACCCTTGCGCACAACGCCCTCGGAGACCCGGCAGCCGGCCACACGGCCGACCTTGGAGATGTCGAAGGCCTGCAGCACGTCGGCGTTGCCCAGGAAGGTTTCGCGCTGGATCGGCGCCAACATCCCCGACAGCACGCCTTTGATGTCGTCCAGGAGGTCGTAGATGATCGCGTAGTAGCGGATCTCCACGCCCTCGCGCTCGGCCAGGTCGCGGGCCTGTTTCGAAGCGCGGACGTTAAAGCCCAGCACCGGCGCGCCGATGCCCTTGGCCAGCATGACGTCGCTCTCGTTGATGGCCCCGGCGCCGGAATGGATGATCCGGGCGCGAACTTCGTCCGTGGAGATCTTGTCCAGCGAACTGACGATCGCCTCGGCCGAGCCTTGCACGTCGGCCTTGATGATCAGCGGCAGTTCGCTGACCTTCTTGTCTTGCAGGCGCGCCATCATGTCCGCCAGCGAATTGCCGGCGGCGCCGGCCGGAGCGCCGGACTTTTCGCGCTTCTGGCGGATGCGGTACTCGGTCAGCTCGCGGGCGCGGGCCTCGTTTTCGACGACGGCGAAGGCTTCGCCCGGGTCGGGCGTGCCGTCCAGGCCGAGAACCTCGACGGGCTCGGACGGGCCGGCCTCGGGCATCTGTTCGTCGCGTTCGTTGATCAGGGCGCGCACCCGGCCCCAGTTGGAGCCAGCGACGACGATGTCCGAGCGCTTCAGGGTGCCGCGCTTGACCAGCACGGTCGCCACCGCGCCCCGGCCGCGATCGAGCTTGGACTCGATGACCACCCCGTCGGCGATGCGATCGGGGTTGGCCTTCAGGTCCATCACCTCGGCCTGCAGCAGGATGGCCTCGATCAGGTCTTCCAGGCCCAACTTCTTGGTCGCGGAAACCTCGATGATCTGGGTATCGCCGCCGAGGCTTTCCGCCACGATCTCGTGCTGCAGCAACTCGTTGACCACCCGCGTCGGATCGGCGTCGGGCTTGTCGATCTTGTTGACCGCCACGATGATCGGCGCGCCGGCGGCCTTGGCGTGATTGATGGCCTCGATTGTCTGCGGCATGACCCCGTCGTCGGCCGCCACCACCAGGATGACAATGTCGGTGACGTTGGCGCCGCGGGCGCGCATGGCCGAGAAGGCCGCGTGGCCGGGCGTGTCCAGGAAGGTGACGCGATCGCCCGAGGGCAGGCGCACCTGGTAGGCGCCGATGTGCTGGGTGATGCCGCCGTGTTCGCCGCCGGCGACGTCAGCCGAGCGCAGGGCGTCCAACAGGCTGGTCTTGCCGTGGTCGACGTGACCCATCACCGCCACCACCGGCGGGCGGGACAACAGATGATCGTCCACGTCCTCCGCGCCGATGAAGCCTTCTTCGACGTCGGATTCCGAGACGCGGCGCACGGTGTGGCCGAATTCGGTGGCCACCAGTTCGGCGGTGTCGGAGTCGATCACATCATTGATCTTCAACATCAGGCCCTGACGCATCAGGAACTTGATCACCTCGACGCCGCGTGTGGCCATGCGGTTGGCCAATTCCTGCACGGTGATGACGTCGGGGACAACGACTTCACGCGCGGCGCGGGCCTGTTCCTGGGCGCCGCCCTTGCGCTTCTCGCGTTCACGTTCGCGGGCCCGGCGCACCGAGGCCAAAGAGCGCATGCGTTCCACGGCCTCGTCGTCATTGCCGGCGACGGCCTGGATGGTCAGGCGGCCTTCGCGGCGCTGGGGCGCGCCCTTGACGCTGCGCACAGCCTTGGTCGGCGTGGCTTTGGAGCCACGACGGGCGGCGCTTTCCTCTTCGTCATCCGGACGGCGATCGATGGCGCTGCCGCCCGGACGCGGAGCCTGGCGGGCGGCGCGCTGAATCTCGGGACCGGCAGGCGCGGCTTCGGGCCGGCCGATGCCCGGCGGGCGCGGGCCACGGTCGCCGCGCGGCGCGGGTGCGGGGTTGAGCGCGGAATAGCGCACGGTCTCGCCCTGGCGCGGCGGACGATCGCCAAACCGGCCGCCGCCTTCCGGGCGAGCGCCTTCGCGCGGACCACGGGCGGCGAAGCCGCCCTCGGGCCGTGGGCCGCGAGGCGCGTCGGGACGAGGTCCGCGATCCGGGCGCGGAGCGTCGGGCCGTGGGCCACGGCCGGCCACCTCGGCGCGCTGGCCGAAGTTGACGTTCTGCTGGCGCTCGGGCCGGTAAGTGGTGGTCGAACCGCGGTCATCCCGACGGTCGTCGCGGCGCGGTTGTTCGCGGTCAGGCGCGCGGCTTTCCGGGCGCGGCGATGGTGCGGCGGCGCGCGCAGGCTCGGCATGCCGCGGCTCAGGCCCGCGCGCCGGGGCTTCCGGCGCGCGGGCGGCGACGGGCGCTATAGTTGGAGGCGGGGCCGGAGCCGGAGCCTCGGCGACGACGGGCGCCGCGGCGGGGGGCGCTACGACAGCGGCCGCTACGGCAGGTTGGGGCGGTGGCGCGGGCTGGGCGGCGCGTTCGGCGGCCTCGGCCTCGTGGCGGCGAGCTTCGTCGGCCCGGCGGCGGGCGTCTTCTTCCGCACGAAGGGCGGCCTCGCGGCGTTCCTGCTCCAGGCGGGCGTTCTCCAGCACGCGTTGGCGCGCGCGCAGCTCTTCCTGGCTCAGGTTGAGATTACCAGGGCCCTGCGCGGACGGCCCGCCCGGACGTGGCGCCTGCGGCTCGCGCGGACGCACATCCAGCGCACCGCGCTTCTCGGCCGCGGACGGTCCGGCGAGATTGCCGGCGGCCGGGGCGTCAACGCGTCGCCGCTTGGTCTCGACCACCACGGTCTTGGACCGGCCGTGGCTGAAGCTTTGCTTGACCGTGCCCGCGTTGACGGCCCCAGCCCTGGGTTTCAGGGTCAAAGGAGCGCGTCCACCGCCGCGGCCATTTTCTTCGTCGTTCGCGTCGCTCATCCGCTCGCTTTACTGACATGCCGAGCCCCGTGGCGCGGCCTGTCCCTACCGTTGCAAATCCATAGCAGAGCGGGCCGTAAGGCGCCTAAGCGCCTGGCCCGTTCTCAAGGCTCCTCGCGCCAACTCTCAGGAAGGAGCGGACGGAAGCCGGAAAGACGCTCGACATCGATTGTCCAGCTCTTTGCGCC